>OLNE01000589.1_pt1 | contig 32685 bp, 40 predicted proteins | sample 1672431 | NCBI WGS metagenome assembly OLNE01 (sample SAMEA3136685, study PRJEB25190) | human gut metagenome | reverse complement strand
CTCCTTTTCTCATTTCATTTTATATCACAATTAAATTTGATACGAATTGCAACTAAAACCGAGCTCGTTCCTACACTGTTCCAGTTCTGCATACTCTGGCATCGTATGATTAACTTCAGCATGATAATATCCTTGCATCATAACCGGAGTATTGTACAATGCTGCTGTCAGATTCTTCATTTCACTTTCTACAAGCTCTTTTTTCTGAGTTTTAAGCATACGGTAATAATACTGAGAAGAAATATTCCGCTGCAAAGTACGGACGCTCCAAGTCTGTTCTACTACTTCTTTCTCATACCAGTCTCGAGCTTTCTCATCTTTAACTTGTAATAATGCTGCATAATGCGACCAAGACAGTAATCCAACAGATTTTCCAGACGATGTCTGGAAAATTTCAGGGTAGGTCTTATGGAAAGAATAAAAGCTATATAGATTCGACTTTGTATAACCTCTTCCATATTCAACTGATAATTCTTTTGCCAACTTTTTTATAATTTCTGCTCCATATTTTGCCCTATCCTCGCCCTGCAATTCTTCACTTGCAATTCTATAACCAAGGAGCCAATTTCTCTGTATGAGCGTTGTATTGACTGCCCGATATGCAGCTTTTTGTGAAGACTCAATAATCCCACACATATCTTTTAAGATGTCGTCGGTTTTAACAAAATTATCCATAAAACTATTTTGATCGATTTTTCCAATTTATTCTCCATAGTCATCACTCCTTTGGATTTCATTTTCAAATTATTCGCTTTCTTTCATATCCACTTTTCTTCATTCTATCACAGCATCTTATTATTCCGCTATCTGTTTTTGAATTAGGTATCAGATCTCAAAATATATCATATTTAATTGTAATAGTCGGATATCAAAATCTCAACAATTCGCTCATTGATTTCCTGTACAATTTCCTAGTCGTACGCCACACATATCATGATTAACTTCAGCGGAATAATAGTGGCTAATTGTATTCGGTGCGTTGTATAGCGCCGTGATCAAATATGCCTTAATATTCACAATCTTTGTTGTGTTTCTTTCCATGCATCCGATCACATATTCCAAATGCGATTTTTTCAATTTGAGGAACTTACTTTTCACTAAGCTATACGGATAATCTTCTCCAGCAATACGGACTTCTTGTCTAGGTACACAGACTACATCGCAGATGATCTGATACAATTCTTCATACATGTCACGATGCTTCCATTCATAATCTTGCATCATAATATCATAATCAATATTTTCTCTGATCAATGTCATATATACTGCCGTTTCATCCATCACATCAATCTTATTTATTGACTTATATGATTGATTGATAGAATTATTATTATTTATATTATTATTTATAATAGTCCCTGACGCCGTCGGTGTACAGTCCCTAACATCGTCAGGGACTGGAGTGTTAGGCACTTGTCCCTTATCTTCTGCGGGACTGGACAGAAGTTCATTTAGAGCCTGCTCGTCAATGTAAATGAATCTTTTAGACGGCAACCCTCTTCTTTCAAACTTGACGATACCCATAGATTGCAGATTATTCAGATGTTTTCTCTGAAGATGCTCTGAAAGAGTTGTTGCATCTTCCACAGACTCTACTGTCGCATAAAAATAGCCGTCCTCTTGTAGTTTATCTGCCCGGGCCAGATACTGGCGTCTATAGCAGAGTTCACTCAAAAGGACAGCACATTCCATTCCCACTTTTTTCATAAGTATTTTGTTTACAGTGATGAAATTGTCTCTAGACAGTAATTCATAAATGTTCATTTTGTCGTCTCCTTTCTTTTCTCAAAAAAAAGACACCTTTTGAAGTCGCACCCTAAATCTTTGCTGACGACGGTTGACTGCCACATCTTCCGTCTCAATTATGAAAACTATCTCATAAATGCAAACAAAGATTTTAGATGAGTCGCGAGTGCGACTTCAAAAAGTGTCTTTATTTTTTTTTTATTTTTAATTTCGATAGTTTTCACTGTAAACCTTTGGAAGATGTGGCAAATATAAGTATAGCACACTTGCCTTTGAAAAACAAGTGTGCTATACAAAATTCTTAATTTCTTACAGCGCAGAAAGTTGATTGTCGATTTCGTCTAAGACAGCGTTCCACAAGTCCTGCTTTTCTTTTTCGACATCACAGCCCACAGGCAACACCCTCTCTTCAGAATAGGTGAATTTATGCCAAGCACCATTCACCTCTGTAGATACTCCGTACTCTGCTCGAATAGTTGTGGTTTCGCCTTTGATGGAGTATTCCTCCTTCGGCTCTTCTCTGTTCTCCTCAACCTTGGGCTCTTCTGCCTTATCCACTTCAGGGTCATACCCACCGCACTCTGTGGCAGGGGTAGGTTCGCCGTCATCGTTTAACGGATAAAAACCGTCGCAGACAGAGCAGAACTCATCGTTAGGGTCACCAGCATAGGCGCATTTCTTGAAATCAGGTGCATTTTTACTCATCTTTGTTTCCTCCTTCAAGTTCCATAATGGTCATGATTGAGTAGTTCGCAAGGTCCATGAGAGTGTCCACAACAGACTCATCTTTTACCTGAATATCTGCATTCTTGGCAAAAGAACTAAGTCTATTGAGTTTATCAGTGAGACGAATGCAGGACATAGGCAGTCCCCAGTCCTGAAAACTCTTGCTGAAACTGTCTCCGTAATCTTTGTTTTTCTTCTCATACAGGTCACGAAGTCTAAAACAGATGTCTTCGAATCTGTTCACCTTTTCTTGCATAGTCTTGTCGTCCATATTTATACCTCCCACTGAAAATCATCATATTTCTCTTGGAATAGAGTTGGAACAAGAGCATCGAGCTCCCTCAAAATCATTCCTGCAAACTGCTTCATCTGAGGATGAGGCTTGCCCGTTGTTCCGATAGCTCTTAAATCGATGAAATGCAGCCACTCTCTGATGTTCATCGTAATGACAATTTCTGTCTTTAGGCTATTAGGTAGTACAGAACGAGCCTCCTGCGGGCTGAATCCCTGTGAGATTAGCGTGAGATATGCGCTCTCAGCCGCTTGACACGCCATATACCACGTTGCATATTCGGGCGTGCCCTCCTTAAAGAATAGCGGGTGAATCACGGTAATCTCATTACCAAACTTACCGGACGCATAGTTGCAGTATCTTGTAGACTCTTGGGCGAAGCTGGCAATACGATGACGGACGAGTTCGTGAGACACTCCTCTGTCACAAATTCCTCGAACAGTGATGATGGCGTGCTCCAGCATAGCGCCATGGCCGCTTTTAATTAGGTTCTTTACCATCTTCTCTGCAGAGGTGTCTGTGATTGCGCTCTCACTCTTGTAACAGGTTCTTGCGGCAATTTCGATTCTCTTGAGAACATTGGCCGCCTCTTCTTTGAACAGAATTTCTACACTGGGTTCAATTACTTTCATTTCTTCTTCACCTTTCCTAATCTGAGGGTTACTGTGGGCTTAAGAGGAGTAGTTGCAGGGGCAAGGATAGATGCATCTACTTCATGAGCGTAGACCATCTTTTCAAACTCGTCGTCATCGATATACTCACGAGTTTTAACACACTTAGAGAATTTCTCCGGAGTCAGCTCCTTCCTAAGGATTTCAATGGCCTGCAACTCATTGAAATCCTCTTTAGGAGTAATGGAGATACTTGCTTTGATATCTCCAACCTCTAACTCCTTGATATCATGATTTTTGAACTCTTGCTTAATAGTGCCTCCCAGTTCTGAGACAGTTTTTGCGATTTCTGACTCATGGCTCTTTGCAAGGGCGTACCCTTTGATAACTTCCTTCAACTCTTCAAGGGGCATCTTTTTGGGTTCGATGTTTCGTCTTGACATTAAAAATCCTCCTTATAATTTTGTTCGAACTTCTTTTTTAGAAGTCCCCTTATTTTTAAGGATTTTACTTCCTCGTTTACCCCACATCAATGCGGCGTTAAACTCAGACATACATCCTCTATAAGGCCCTCTTACATCTTCTGCAAATTTCTTCAACTTGGGTATATCTTCAACTTTGAAGAATTTTGTCTTCCGCCTATCTCTGAAATAGTACGGAGGCAATTCAAGCCCCACGGGCTTTTCAAAGTTTGGATTTTCCCACCATCTATACCATCTATATAGAGTGTCCAGGGTAATATCAACCTCTAGGCAGACCTTTCCAGCTGAAATATACCCATCATTTAGAGTTTGCATTATATCACCTCCATTTAATACACATAGCAAAAGTAGAATCCATCCTGATAACAATAGGTTCCGTCCCCTTGTTCAAATTCAGCTTGAAATACTACATTAGACGGAAGAATTCTATCTTCTTCTAGACAGCGTTTCGCAATATCATATGCTCTCTCTACTGCGTGTTGTTCTACATCATAACTCGCTCTATCTGGCCATTTAAGACCCGTCTGAGAGAGAGTACCGTATTGCCAATCCTGTAAGGCCACTTCTTCAAATGTGTTTGGAAATAAAGGAGAGTCAACTCTATTTAGAAACACATTTCCCACCTTCATCCGAGTATCGTCGGAACAGGCGTCTCCTCCAGCCTCTTGGTAAATGATAATGGCAAGGATTTCAAGTTCTTCCTCTGTGTATGAAGGAGTTTCAATGACTTCTTCTGCCGCAGGCGGTGTCGGAGTAGATAGTTCTACTGATTCTGTAATAATTTCAGGTTCAACTGTATCATCTTTGTCGGAAACAATCACCCTCAGACATACAATCACTGAAAGAACGCACAATAGAAACATAAGAATGGACATTTTCGTAGAAAATTTCATAATCAACCCCCAAAAGATAAAAGATAACTGAGAGCAGAATCAACATTTCTTCCTTCTACCTTACCATCAATGATGAGGTCTGCCATTCTGCCCTTCTTCTGAACGAGATTGTAGACACCTTCGTCTACAGTATCTTTCGTTATAAGAGTCACGATGCGGACAGTTCCTGTCGTACCAATTCGGTGAGCTCTATCCTCTGCCTGGTCTTTGATTCCTCTGTTCCAGGGCTCGTCCATAAAAATAACTGTTTGAGCCGCCGTAAGAGTAAGACCTGTACCCATGGCACCGATTGTTCCGATGATAATCTTACAGTTGGAGTCTGTTTGAAGACGATTGACTTCTGCCATTCGTTCCTCTGCCTTAACCTCACCTGTGATATATGCAGGATTGAATCTTTTTAGACGATTTCTGATATAGTTCGTCATCTCTGACCACTGACTGTAGATGATTGCCTTTTCTCCAGATTCTACAATATCCTCTACAATTTCTTCCAGTCGGTCCATCTTCGCGGAGGTGACAACAGAAGAACTAATTAACCCAGGATATCCAGTTACCTGGCGGAGTCTTAACATCTCAGACAGCGGGTCTGGCCTCAACTTAATTTTGTCCAGGTTATCTACAATCTGCTCCTTAACTTCTTTATAGAGTTTCTTTTGTTCCGGAGTCAACTCTACATATTCGTTTACATGAACCTTAGGAGGAAGGTCAAGAACATCGCCCTTTGTTCGACGAAGCATCACTGTCGCCATCATAGTTCTGAGTTCATCCAGATTCTTATAGCCTACAATCTCTTTTCCTCCAAACCCTCCCATGACGCAGTAGTGTTGTTTATAGGCATAGTAACTATGGTCTTCGAATCCGGCCCATCTAAGAGGTAGATATAGGTCAAGAGGATTATTTAAGAAGAATGTTCCGGACATCGGGATGGGGTGAGGAGCATGAATAGACAAAAGTGCTCGTCCTTGCATAGATTCAGGATTCTTCGCCTTGTGTGCTTCATCGAATGCGACCATTCCAATGATTCCTTTATTGCACAGTTCTTGAATCTTTTCTGCTACGGGAAACCTATACTTCGCAGACTTTCCCTTTCCTTCTTTATACGCTCCGCCTCTTAGAGTCTCGATATTGGTAATCCAGAAAAATTGATGTGGAATATTCTCTAGGTCCTCTAATTTTTCCTTCGTACCTCCCTCAATCATCTTTATAGGCTTCCGTTTTGTAAATCGAGTGCCTAATACCCAACTATCTTCATCACTATGAATCTTGACTTCTTCTGCCCAGTTGTACTTCGTACCATTGATTCCGCAGATTATGAGACAGTGTTTCATCCCTTCTTTGAGTTTTCGACACATAGCAATATCTATAATCTGCTTAGATTTTCCAAGACCCTGGTCATCTCCTAGAAGAAAAGAGTCATTCTCCAGACCATACATAACGCCTTCTACTTGATGTTCATATGGTTTTGTCTTGAAAGTGAAACCTTCGGGCAACTCAATCTTTTTCTTGTTGTCGTGCTCCATGACACCTGTGAGTCGGACATCATAAGAACTGAGTCTGTTCAATAGCATTGGAACAGAGGATTCTGGAATCTCCCAGCATCTGCTGTCCGGAAGATAAACTCTTGTTCCGAGACTTTTTACAATGGACACAAGGTCAGAATCATAGTTAAAAGATACAAAGGCAGAAAGTTTAGAGAGTGATGTAGGTTTTAACTTGACGGGTTGTTTAATATTGATTTCTACCATATTTATCCTCCTTCCGTCAAGTTATATTGTACTACATAATTCAAACGATTGCAAGTGTTTTCTTAAGAAAAATAATAAGCGCGACGATATTTGCGCCGCGCTTATTATAAAGTAAAGAAATAGTTTATACAATGGTAAGGTCAGAAGATTTAACCGCGGCCGTAACTGCTCCATTAAGACCAATCACGACTCTATCTCCATCAATCTGAATTACCTCGTAGGTATTTCTATAGACGAAGGATGCGAGAGAGCCGCCGGTATAAGTTTTAGCGCCTGCCTTTACTTTAACCTTGGCTCCTACCGCGAGAGTCGCGGCGTCTCGTGCGATGTCAGCGGCATCAACCCATCCGTACACTGTAGAACCTTTGCCTTTTACAGCCACGAGATGATAAGGATGTTTGCCGGACGGATAAACCTGTGTAATCTTAGCGGTTCCAGGTTTACAAATTACACCAGACGCGGCATTCGCGTTGGTATAATGAGTGGTGCCTGTGAACTCCACCTCGTCTCCGACTTTGAACTCAAGAGAAGTGGAAGGTGTAGAGGGCTTCGTAGCCGTAGACTCTACATCATATTCAATCCAGGGAAGTTTTCCGTGTTTCGTCCACTTTCTAGAGTTATACCCAGATTTAGGTCCGATGTTGCCTACGGCTGTAATCTGCACACAGTTCTTCCATTTAGGAGTACACTCTACAGCGAGACCGTCTCCGATATACACTCCGATGTGTCCGGAGCACCACACAGCTTCACCCGGTTCCATATTCGCCCAACCGGTGGTAGATACCTCTTTACACCGAGTAATCATCGTGTCAGCGCCGATGTCGGGCACTCCATTGACAGCATACTTGGCGCCACCGTAGGTAGCGTTCTTATTGCCATCCCAGCCCCACAAGATACCCTTGATGAGACACACGCAGTCAAATCCAAAAGTATCGGCGCTGGCGGCGTTAATCATCTTGACACGAGCGGCGGCCTTGTTATAAGAATGATTCGAGGTATACCTCTTCTTGTTGGCCGCAGTCATGGGAGCTCCAAAACATCCCATGATATAGAGTGTCTTATAATTCTTCGCCACATCTTTCAGTTTCTCAATGAATTCAGATGCTTTCATAACATAAGCCATATCCTTTTACCTCCTAATCTTTTAATACGACTTCTGCTACACGAATAGCGGCGTCTACTCCGTGTTTTGTTGCAAATCTGTCTACGAACTTCTGAGCATATTTTGCTCTATTCTCATTCTTTGCTTTCCATAAATAGAACCCTCCCCAGGTGCCATTGGACACAAGCGAAGTTCCAGCGAGTACAGCGATGGCGGACACATCGCGACCTAAAAATGTGCCCACCACCGTTGTAACGCATAATGAAATGGACACCAGTGTGAAGAGCAAAAGCATCTTCTTGGAAAAGTCCATTATTTAGTGGTCTCCTCCGTGGCGCCCTCTACGATGATAAGACCTTCGCCATTGGTCAGTTCGTAGACAGCGGCCTCAATAAGAGCGTCGAGTTTGGCCTCGTCAACAGTGATGCCATGCTCGCGGAGCCACTTGATTACATAGGCTTTCTTCTCTTCGCCGCGGCCGGAGCCTACATAAATCTGCTCGGCGGCGGAGACGGCAATCTTCACCCAGGCGTTGATTTCCTTCTGCTGTTCAGCGGTTGTTTTGCTCTTGATGTAAGGAATGAGAACACAAGAGACAACGACACCTGCCAGTGCGATAACTGCCTCAATGATGGGAGTAATGTCAAATGTCATGGTATTTACCTCCTACTAACTTGTTTATGTATCTCAAATCTTCTATGGTCGCGACATAAAAGTCATGAGACCAAATCCATCTGTCTTCCACTGTCTTCTTTCTGTATTTGACACACACTGGGTCTGAAAACAACTTATCCCATAATTCAGTTTTCATAACCCAAGGTTCGTTTCCTTCAATGCCAAGTGTCTTACAGATAGAAGATACAAGAGCTCCTCTCAATTTTCCTTGTCCGTCATCATCAATAGAAAAATAAAGATGAGAATTTCTACTGGTAATGGCGCACAGTTTTCTACCGTCTGCCGTGTATAAAAATCCTCCATTTTCTAAGATAGATGTTCCATATGGGATATTAACAGGTCCTGTGATAGAGTCAAAGCGGGCTCTTTTCCGTACAACATATTTTCCCATGAGTTATTCCTCCGTCGCTTTTTCAGTGACTTCTGTCCATCCGTACACGCCCGGCTCCCACACATTGTTTGCAATAGTGGAAGTCCAGTGCTTTTCATTATGTCTGACTTTAGCCCCCAAGGGGTAGGCATCATGCGCTCCCAGGGGCTGAGACCACTCCGGCCATTCCTCAGCGGGGTCAGAGGTCAGGCTCCACAGACTGGGGGCAGCGGGAGGTGTCCAATCGGCCTGGGAAGTGTGGGCCTGAACACACTTATAAAGGGTTCCATTGTAGCGCCGGATTTGTCCCGCCGTGTAGGCGATAGGATAGGCCCATTCAGCGAACAAGTCAGCGTGTTCCCCTGCTGTCACAGGGTCAATGGAACCTTGTTCTGCCAGAGTTACAAAATTGATGGAGTTCACGGTCTTCGAATCCATAATTTCTTTAGAATACTCTACAAAGGTGGCCGTAACCTTGTCTAAAGACTCGATTCCCTCAGTGCCCATAAGGCTATAAGGAGTGCCGTTGAACGCGATACCTACAGCTTCACTCTCTTCACAGAGAATGAAAGTACCATTAGAACTCACTTTGATATAGTTGAGTTCATCAGCTACGCCGATTTCAGTTCCGTCTTCTTTGAAAATTCTATACACGGATATGCACCTCCAAATAAATTATAGTACAGTCGATTTAATCTAAGAACTCTGTTGTGGTCATCATAGTTATTGAAGTACGCAATTTGAGTTTGATACCACTCATTTATTGTCTTCATATCCATCTGACCGTTTTGTGCCTTAATAGAAAAACTCTTCAATTTATGTCGGGCTCTTTTTAGACTCGCTCTATTCCCTCTAACAAGGACACGACCTGTAGGGAGTAGACGAAACGTCGCCTTACAATACTTGAAAGGTTTATCTATTGATAATATTTTACACTTATTCGGGTTAATTCGCAAGCCCAAATTATTGAACCTATGAGCGGCATCTTTCAACAACTCTTCGGCCTCTTCCCGAGTGTTTACTGTGAATCTGTAATCGTCCATATAATGGCCGAATGCCTTTACAGAAAGTTGACACTTTACATGATTATCTACCTTAGACGGAAGCGACACCATTTCAATCTGAGAAGGTTCAACGCCTAAGGGCATACCCGTTTCGGTACCTGCGTGGTCCTCAAAATCGAATATAACTTGGTCACATAGATTTCTCAGTTTGCCGTCTAAAATATATTTGTCGTGTCGTTGAAATATAGCAAAATGCTCACAACCGGGGAAGAAATTCTTTAGGTCTGCAGAACCATTGACTCCTGTCATTCCATATTTCCTGAAATGACGACGAAGGTCTTTCTTCACCTCGTTAAAGGCAAAACTAAGACCCATATACTTCTGACTCGCGCCATTGTCTCTTATCATAGAAGGCCTGTATAACGGATACAGAACTTTCTCTGTAAGAAGTTTGTGAACCACTCTATCTCTTATTTTAGGAGCATCGATGGGTCGTACCTTTCCTCTTTCTGTCAAAAGAAAATGAGTGTAACCTTTACCCTTCCATCTGCCTTCGATTATTCTCTTTCGAGTTGCGGCAGAGTATGAGAATAGATGAAGTTCAAAATTCTGAGTAGACTGTTTCCACCTGACACCTTTACAGCACTTCTTACCGTATCTGAAGATGTTGTAGAAACTAAAGATTTTATCTACCGTTCCTAACTGTTCACATCTGGCTCTCCTCCGTTCTTCTCTTTTCTGCTTTCTACGTTGATATCTTAATTCGTGTCGCTGTTCACTGTTCATAAAAAAGAGTATTCACCTTCCGTACAGCCTGTATTGTGAGAGTAGACTGCATAACCCGTACACATGAAATAGGATACTCACAATCTCCTACCATGCAAGAAGCGTCCGTGTCTAGGTATCAGAAAATAATTTTTGACTTTCGTCAGGGAAGTGCTTCTCCTTCTGCGTATAGGTTCATTTCACTTAAAGTTACTTTATTCAACCAATCCAATCGAATTCGCAGAAGCCAGGCGCCAAGCCACCAGAATTATTCGCATTATTGTTGTTCCAGTTGCCGTTGGTATTGACAATAAGGAAATTGTTCGAGTTGTTGTAATTCGGCGAACGCAATCCATAATTTAACAGAAACACACCCAATGAACAGTTAGGATTTACGACGTCTGTCGCTATCCATGACTCTACGAATCAAGGTATCTTCTTCATCTAGAAGCAATCCAAGTTTCTCAGACAGTCTGTCGATTCTGATTCTTGCCTTGTCACCGTCATGAGTCGGAATCGTGTCAGAAAAACATCCTTGAGGGTTTGTTTGCAAGATGAGATAGCAATGACCCAGTCTTACATCCAGAGCCCGAAGAGAAGCTCGAGCTTCAAGTAAATGTGTTTCACGAAGTTTCTTCTTTCCATCATCAGAAGGATAGATAGAATTTGCTTTTTCACATTCATCCAGAACTTCACCCGCGAGTTTCGCAATAGGTTCAGCGATAAGTCTCGAGTATCTTGCAGACAGACGAGTTAGAAACTTGATTGTCTCCACATAGATTTCACTTGCCTTATTCACATACTGAGCCTTAGACACAGTTCTTTTATTTGCCAACACAGACATATCATCACTCCTTCAGTGGTACCCCCAGCCCTTTCGGGACTGGGGGATTTATCCACGATACACCGATTAGACGCAGAAGCCAGGCGCCAAGCCACCAGAAAGATACGCACCACTGTAGCCCCAGCCGCCGCCGGTACTGACAAAAAGGAAAAAGAACGAGTTGCCGTAATACGGCGAACGCAACCACCACCAGACAGCGGTAGAAGTAGCAGTATCTCTATAACGAATCTTAGCGTTTCCGCTCTTATAGAAATCGTATTGAGCCTGCTGATTCTGCTCGTACTGATTGGCTCCTCCTCTAGAACCAAACACTTCAAACTCAGCGAGGAGGAAGAAGTAGTCTGTGGTAGAAGTTACAGCACCAGAAGAGTTAGAAGAATTACCTGTATTATCTGTCCACTTATTGACAGATTTCAAGGCATTTCTCAGACCCGCCTCTACAACGGCCAAAAGGGAGTTTGCAGGAGGAGAAGAAGGAGTTCCAGAGTTACCCAGAACATTCTTTCTCATATACGAATTATTCCATCCTCCCGAGTTCGTGTTGCTCAGATTCATTCGGAATCCAGCAGAAGAACCGGTGCTGCCGTAGTTGGCATCACAAAGAGCGACCTGAACCTGTCCAATCTTACCCAGTTGGAAATGAATTCTACCAGTACCCTCACGAGAAGAGTTGTGATTAAATCCAAGAATAAAGGCATCGATTTTCTTGTTGTTGTAGGCGGTTCCAACAAGAGAACCATTCAGCGTTACTGACTTGGTGTCGCCCACATCCCAATAGTTTGCGCCCTGATTCGCAGAAGAAATGGCGCTGATATCTGCCCAGGTATTGTCTGCCAAGGTAGGAGAAATCATGCTACAATCAACTGCGATAGTCTGAGAAGAAGGGGCAGTATAGTTAGTATCTGCCGCGACGTTTACCGTGACAGTTGCGCTACCGGTGGCAACACCTGTGATGGTGATAGTATTACCAGACACATTGACATTGACGATACCAGAAGGGCTGGCAGATGCAGACACAGCGCCTGTTCCACTCCTTGTGGCGGTTACCTGAGAGGTAGGACTACTATTATTTACCGTAACCGAGTTAGAACTAAGAGAAAGAGAACCTGCCGCCTTTCCGATACTCCAGTTCACGGTCTTTGCAGATGTAGTTCCATCAGGCCACTTGTATCTTGCACCAGGGGTGAAAGACACCTGATAGGTTCCGGCATTCGTGGCAGACTGAGTTCCGCTGATGGTCATCTTATCGGTCTCGTAGTTGTTGAATGTCGGAGACTGAGCCTGGCCATTGTAGGTCAGCGTATTAGACTGGGAAGGAACAGCAGTGAGAGCGATTCTATCGACCGTCACGGCCTGATTCGCAGTCAGCGTCTGACCACCGATTACGACAGAGAATGTAACCTGAGACACGCCTTCCGCCATAACTGTCGGAGAATAGGTAGCATCATCAGATACATCAGCAGTCGTTTGGTCTGTGAATGTTGCGGTAATAACAACACCGGCGGGCTGGAAAGTGTCACCTACGATATAGGATGTTTTGGTAGGAGGAGTTGTGATAGCGATAGACGAAGCGATACGCATATCCACGCTATACAGCAGAGCGCCAGTAACTTCGACCTCCTGTTCCGCTTCCTGGTCACCCAGAGTCGCAGTAATCGTCCAGGTACCTACATTGGGCAGAGAGAAAGAAGTTGTACCAGTACCGTTCAGAGTAGTAGTTCCGTCGGTGACCACGAGAGCCGTTCCTGCGAGAGCGGTGACATTAAGAGTGGGGCTCTGTACACCTAAAGCACTCTTAAGATTCTGAATGGTAATTCTCTTGCTCTTCTGCTCAGACGTGTCATACACAGGTACAGAGTCATCCATGGCGAGAGTAGAACTAACTTCCAAAGTTTCCGTCTTCGGCTGATAGTCCATATCAGGAAGTTCATCAGACGGAACCTTACCCTCAGCGTCTAAACTTGCCAGGTCTTCGAATGCTTCATTGATTTCCTTGATTGCTTTCTGTGCATTATTTACCTGAGTCATCAGATAGTTGTAGCCGTGCTGTTGGTCAAGACCAGCTTCTGTACCACCAGGACTGATAATCTGTCCTTCGGTCCAGTTCTCCGGCAGATTGGCCGGAAGATTTTGGGTTACGGGTTTTTCAGCCATGATATCAACCTTCCTTTACTTCAATACTATGTCTACTGAGGATTGTGTCTGTGACGGGCACATACACATTCGAATCAGTTAAGACCGTGTCATCGGACTTCAGTAACTTGATGTTGGTGACTACAGAGGTCATTGCAGATGTGACTTGATATTCCAATGTCACGAATCTACCACTTGCAGACTTGATAGTGAAATTGGTAATCTTTGTCTCATCATTGATTAAGACAGCCGCAATATCTGTCACCACAAATCCTGCGGTATCTTGCAATAGCGCATCCTGAATAGAAGGTGTCGTTGCCATTTTTATTATATTCCCTCCTTCCGTAAGAGCAAATGGATTTTTACCCAAAGGCCACTGTCCAAGTTTATAATACCACTCGATAACTTCCGCACCTTCTATAGTGGCGAAAGGAAGTCTACCTAAGAGCCAGGACCCTAAGATATAGTTCCATTTCATTGTCTTATACGAAATCTCTTCCGTCATAGACAACGACAAATCTGTTCTAGGTCTGTTTACGAAAACAATGTTACAAGGTTTTATCTGATTTATCGTGAATTCAAGTTCTGTGTACCAGTTCTGATTCACAGCAGATGCTTCTACATAGAGAGTATAGTTGGCATAGTCCATTGTGACTTTCCATTTACCTTCTCCAATAATAGCATCCAGTTTCTGTTTAAGAAATCTGATAGTGAATGGAGGTGATGTGGTCATTCTATTCAGGACTCTTTGTCGTCTAAATTCTAGGTCCTCTGTAGAAGGATTTGCTACAATGGAGAACATAGTTTCAAACAATTCGATTCCTGAAATATCTGCGGTGAGTATAAAGGTGTTCTGAAATGCGGTGAGCATATTTACTTGGTACTCATCTACTATAGACTGCTCCACCTCCATCAGAGCGTCCATCTCATCCACTTTTCTATAGTAAGACGGAACATAAGAGTTGAGCTGTCTATCAAACACTTAAAGACACCTCCCCGAGTACCGGAACGCTCTGAGAAGCTCCTGTCTGCGGAAGTTCAATGTCTGCGGCCGCACCATTAAGAGTGAGATTGGTGACATTGTCCACTCCAGTGACATTGATTATTGCAGAAGAGACTCTCGCGAGAAATACAGAAAGAGAATAACGATTCATGCTGTCTGCATTGTCCCATTCCCTGCGAAGGCTGAGAAGATAGTCGGATATCTGCTGTTTTACAGCATCTTCTACCTGTCCAAGCTGGTATCCGGATTTCAAAGTTAAAGTGGCAGACACATCGATGTCAGTCTCTGTTGGAGTTGTTACTGTCACTTTATGCCCAATGGGAGCGATACCCAGCCCTGTACCTTTATCGCCTTCGTAGTTTTCAGGGTCAATCTCATTAGCGACGAGTTCGATAAACTCTTCGGTCGCAGGATTATACTCGGTGTCAATGATAGACAACTTAACGGTCCCACCGCCGTTCCATACAGGATAAATCTGAACACCGCCCACACCTTCGATTTCAAGAACCTTTTCTCTGTAATCAGCAATATTTCCACCAAAGGCTTTCTGATTGAGTCCGTCAAAATATCTTTCTCTCAGTTCATCGTCTGTCTCCGTATCTCGAGCAGGCTGTATTAGAGTAGACATTGTGGCAGAGGCAAGGCCCTGAATAAAGGTGATATTCACAAGGTTGCCAGTGTATTGATTGCCGATTATTCCAGAAGTTTCACAGGTAAGTTGATACGCTCCCGCAACGGGTACACCATCTTCAGAGTAAATGTCAGTCACCGCATAGATAATAGGATTTGTGTCGGACACCGTACTAAATCGAGCGCCAATCGGAACACTGATGGGAAGACCTTCAGAATCTGCAAAATCGGCTCTCTTAATCGCGTATGTGGCAGCATATCTAGAAATTCCACTTTCTGCGACTCGATAGTCCAGGTCTTCTCCCGTAGCGGTAAGAGCATAGGTATCTCTGTAGAAATTTCTAAGCTCCATGAACGCTCCGGCGAGCACCTGGCAGAACGGAGCAAGAGCATCAAAGATAACAGAACCCTCTCTCTTATCTACAGTGTCCGGTACATACGATAATGCCAATCTCATGAGATTATCATATGTGTATTGCTCCAGATTATCTCCAATCATATTGCCACCTCCACTTCATAATCTAATTCTCCGTACACAGTATCTACATAGAAACTAACCGTCATAGTATCTACAGACACTCTGTTAAAGACGAAGTCTCTAACCTGCTTGATTCTATCATCTACCAGTAAAGCCTCTTCAATGATTTTGGGAATTCGGGTTACGATATAATCATACTCTTTTCCGACGAGTTTATTCAACTCATTTCCGTAGTACCAATCATATATCTCATAGGCGTATTTACTGGTATCTAGAACCTTTTCGATGAACTGCATCACAGCGTTCCTGTCTTCGATATTTCCAATTATGCGACCATTTACCTTATCCACTCGATAGGTCTTAGTCGGCATTATTTCGTAGTCAGAAGACTGCTCCTCAACATCATCTTCTAGAGTTACGTTTGTCGCGATTCCTGGAATCATGTGGGAATTACACCTTCCTTTCTCTGAAGAATGTAATACTTCTGACCTCGTGCTACTTTCAACATCATCACAATGTCGCCCACTCTGAGACCTCTCCACAGCATGATGTCAAAATCATCATCCTTTGGAAGTTCTGTATCTCGTGCAGGTACCGTATGAGTATGCGGTCCCTCACCTGCGGCAGAGGTGGAGATAGATGGAACAACGTGAACATGATTATGCTTGATGATATTGTCTGTGTAGATGTGAGTTTCCTTACACAATGCGCCCAGAATAAGAAATGTCTCAGACAATTCTCTCTGGTCAACTTTAACTTTCAAAGGATTGACAGAAATAACCTCACCTTCTACAAGGTCGACAACTTCATTCTGCGGAGTTCTACCCGCTCTACGCATCATTTCTGCCATCTTGTGACCGTCACTCACTTCTTACCACCTCCGTTTTTAAGTCCATAGTGTGCTCATCATTGTTTATCGTATGAGTACACTCTGTTACGATTAGGTAACTATCCATAGACAGGTCTCCCAGGTCAGCAATCTTACATCTAAAAACACAGCCTGCGAAGAATTCCTTTATGCCTAGACAGTGCAGAGTCAGGCTCCGTCTCGTGCTTTTATAATACTTTAACATCTGCTGGCCCATGGCGTCAATTTGCGCGAGACTCAGGTTCTCATCCACCTTCTCGTACAGTTGCAAGATGCCCCATCGCTGAATGTAGTTACTGTCAAATACCTCAAAAACCTCTCTCTTTCCTGTAGACTCGTTGTCTCGATACATCTTTATCTTGTTGTAGACATCTTCATCGATGGAAGTCTCATAGTCGAATCCAGTGACAAAAGATTTATCACCTAGAATTTCTTTCCGAACACAAGACATTATATTAAGATGTTCGAGAGTTCCAAAGTTATCTCTGATAAAGAACCACTTATTAGAGTTTGCAAGAGTGTCGTCTAAGGCATTCTTTATCATGTCGTAGATAGAAGTCGCGTCTTCAGACCGGGGAGTGCAGATGTGAGAACTTTTATCTACAACTCTGCTCTGTAACTGAAATTTATTACAGAGCGCAGTAAAAATCTGGTCGCTTGTCATATATTCAAATACCGCAGAATCTTTATTCTTTAAGTATCTGAGCTGGTCATAGGCTGTGACTTTGATTGTCTTGACATCCTGGTCACGAGATTTTTTGAAGACATATCCCTTGAACATATTGTAACCGTCTAGGATGACAGTTACCGTCGCACCTTCCCAGAAGGCGAGAGGGCTGACCGCGTACACCGTAAACTCGCATTTACCAGGGTTATCTTCCATATATGTCGTTATAGTCATTTCGCCTACGACGCTTGACACGTCGTAGGTGATATTGTTTCTATTGTCATATATGAATACTTTGAAATTGGTCATGCAAGCGTCACACTCCCTGCGGTAACCCATCCAAGCCATCCGCCAGAAGGTGTGGTAACGTGATAAGGATGAGTGCCCTTTTTATTGATGAAATTCACCTTTCCTTTATAGTTGGTGAATGTCTTTCCAGGTTTTGCTCCATAACTGTCATAATGAACACGACCATTTAAGATAACTTCACATCCGACAGTTATCTCAGCAGGTTTAGGGCTTACCTGGCCCTCAGGTGCCTGAGTACCTACAGCAGTTACAGGTTTATTCAGAGTGCTTCCGGTTGTGCCAGAGTTCTGAACAATGGCGACAGAGTAAGGTTGATATCTCTTAAATTCTATAGAATAGTAGGTATCTTCGTGGTCTCCGCCTTGATGATACCACTCAAAATTCTCGATTACAACTTCTTCATCGTAACCAATTCCGGTAACCGTTAATCTGCAAGGTTTTCGAGCATCTCTGATGGTCCTGATAAAGTCCACATAGAATTGAGCAGATTCAAACTGCCCCTTGGTACGAACCGCAGGGAACCAGCTGTCATATGGGAACCAACTCTCCCACGAAATATCATCTAGAACTCGTCTTCTTGGAATAACGATTTCACCTAGAGAAATAATCTCGTGGGTGGAGTTATTTCCTCCCTCTGAAACATTAAATTCAGAGGGGTTGACAGGTATCTGAACAACTTGACCCTCGAAGGTAATGAAAATTCCGATATCCAATGTCAACCCCTCCTTTTAACTTACGAGCGAGGTAGCGAGTTGCTCCTCGACCATCTGTTCGATTACATCAAGAATCTTCTTGGCATCAGCCGTTTCTCTCACATCCCCGAAAGTGATATTTGCGGTAGGCGTCACGGTCTGCAGATTGAGCATAAATTCTCTCGCGGCCATATCTCTCATCAACTGTAGGTCTTCATCACTGATGTCGACATCGCTGTCGATGGCGCCTACACTGTCAAGGTTTCCTCCGTTCGTTGGAATACCGTTACCCAGCATATCTTCGATACTTCCGAGACTTCCAGTTCCTCCACTAAGAAGACCTTCAATATCTAGACCAGCAAGAGAATCAGAAATGCTATTGCCCATATCGGTTACGAAGTCACTTCCATATCCGTACCACTGACTACTCCAACCTTCCTGAAATGCTCCAACACTATTGTAGGCATCCGTAAAAGCGTCTCCAAGGTCTTGCATGGCCGCCTTGTTTTCCTCTATCTGCGCTTGGTCTGCGGCCTGTTTTTCTGCAAAGCTCTGAGCCGCGTTGGTCACTCCAGAATAGTCAAATTCAATAAAAGGCAACTTGTTCAGTGCCGCGGCGATATCAGCAATGAATCCGAGTATATCAGAGAGTACACCGTAGAAGAAACTTCTAATGCCGAGGCCGATATTCTGCATACCTAACCAGGCATTATTTATCAGAGCTCCGATTACGGCAATAACACCCTTGAAAAATCCAACGACCGCCAGAACACAGTTCCACAGTAGACCTACGAACCAAGTTATTCCTCCCGCTACGGCGGCAAGAATCTCAGTTACAGTAAATCCGAAACTCATGAAGAGTGCGATAATCGCGGCGACAATTGCGATAACCAAGAGAAGCGGCCACAGCGCCGCAACCCAGCCAATGAATGCAGAAATACCTGCCGCAAGCGCAACCGCTCCGAGAACCAAGAAAATCGCTGTGAGAAGCGGCACATTACTGGTAATCATACTCACAAAATTAAGAAATCCAGTAACAACCCAGTTTAGAACCGTTCCGATGATAGTTAGAGCAACGGCCATAGCGTTGAGGAAAGATATTCCACCTTCACTATTCAACCACGCATTGATGTTCCAAATGATTTCAGATAGAGCAGACAATGGCCCGTTTTCCATCTGAGACATGACACCCATAAGATACTGAATAGTATTGGCTAAGGCGGTTACACCCTGACCCCAAGTCTTAGGTGCCTTGTCATCAAATGTGGCATCAATCTGGTCCTGCATGGCGGAAAACGCCTTGATTACAACATCAGAAGTGAGTTCACCTTGAGCGCCCAACTCTTTTAGGTCACCGATAGTAGTTCCGATATACTTATCGTCTACCTTAGCAAGGCCCTCTGCGAGCATCTGAGCAAGATAAGGAGCCTGTTCACGAATGGAACGAAGTTCGTCACCTTGCAAAACACCGGAGGACAGACCCTGAGACAACTGAAGAATGGCTCTCTGATTTTCTGCAGAAGAGCCTCCCGACAGTACAAGCGCCTTATTGATGGTCTCTGCCATTCTTGCAGAGGCTTCAAGAGAGCCCTTTTGCTGTCCGAAAACTCCAGACATGGCGATACGAGAAGTCAACTGAGAAGTAGCAGTCAGGTCAGACCTAGACCTTTGCGCGGCCTGATATACCATGCCGTATGCCTGAGACGACGTGGTACCAGAGTAGTTGAACAACTGCAATCGAGCCATGTCAGATATCGCTTGGTCTACCTTATTTGTAAGCGATGTCAATGCTCGCATTATATTCTGGATTACATATATTCCAGATGCAAGGTTCTGCCACATCATAGTAGAGCCTTTATTTATAGAAGAGAAAGTATTGGTAAATGCTGTGCCCATTCTATACACACCAGATATGAGCATAGATGGCACCTTTACGAGCCCAGACAGTCCCTTCAATGCAAGGCCCGCCGCACCATAACCTCCGGCCTTAATAGAGGTCATAAGTTTAGAACCTAGACCCATATTCCCAAGTGTTCTGGGTTGATTGAGTAGACTGCTACGTCTACTCATCATTCCCGCGCCCATGGAGCTTAATGCGGCAGATGCTTTATTCGCTTGAGTTTGAATATTTTGTAAAGCGGTGGACAGTCTAGACGCACCAGTGTTCGCCTGATTAAATGCCAATACAGAATAGTTTCCAAACTTCTTCAAAGCATTATTCGCAGACTCTATGTCTTTGGCCGCTCTCTGGTACGCCTTAGACTGCTTACCTCCGCTCATCTGCTTATCTACCTGTTGCATAACACGCAAGGTAGAATCCATCGCCTTCATAATTTTACGGAGAGTAGGCGACATCTGGTCAGTCAACGATATAGAGTTTCTAATTGTAGCCATATGCCGCCTACCTCCTTCTTACTGAACGACGAGATTTTCCACGGGTTTTACTTTCTAACTTCTTACGCTCTTTTTCTTCTGCTTCACATCTTTCAGAAATGAAAGCATACATCAAGGCTCTCTCTGCAGGAGGAAGGAAAGCGAATTCATGGGGTTTCCACCTAAGTTTCATCACTGCATAATAGCAGTACCAGGTGTCGCCGTCCTTCTCCTTTAAGAGTTTTTTGCCTCTTCCATCTCCTCTTCCACATCAGAATCAAAGCCGGAAAGTTCCAGAACTTTCTGAGCGATATTGGCAATCTCACCTGCCAAGAAGCACTTATACAGGAGACGAGAAGAGTCAGGTACCCCTGCGGCCTTGATAAACTCAGGGTCTTTCAGATTGGGGTCTACAAGGCACTCCACGCAGATAAGCTCATTGAACCTCTTAGTGTTGAAGCGACGCTTCTTAGCACTATTGGGATTCTCGATGCACAACTGCTGAAAACTGTTATACTTGTCGCCATCCAGAGCTCGAATTGTGATGGGGTGGTCCTTCATACGGCCGCCCAGGTTGATAGTCTTTTTCATGTCAGTCACGTTAGACTGAAGAAGAAACTGCTGAAGAGCATTCATGATAATTTTCCTCCTGTGAATTTTATTTTATGGTGATGGGTGTTCCGTTTTCCTTAACCGCCTAACTCAGGCACAAGGAACTCGTCCAGAATGTCGACATCGTCGAACGTGAAGCTCAGGTCTTCATCCAGAACTTCAGATTCCACATCAAACTTGGCGACAATCACAGAGTCGAGAGTGCAGTTCTTGAGAACCGTTGTCTGCGGGCCTACAGTAGACCCGGGGTCATTATTGGTGACAGTGATATCAAAGTAGACAGGCACGCCCGTCTTGATATACTGAATCACCATCTTGCGGAAGAGCGAGGTAACATAATAGATGGTCAAATCACCGGAGCCAGACCACCCATTAGGCTTGTGCTGAGCACCGCGATGACCAAGAGTGAAAACCTCTGTCTTGTTGACCTCCACAGTAGCTTCCAGATTCTTACCCCAGAACATATTCTCTACAGTAGAAGAGCCGTCAGCATTCTTCACCACCATAGTGGCAACTGCTTCCTGACCAGAGATTACGTCACCAGCCTTAAGATAAGCCATTTATCACACCTCCAATCCCATTAAGCGTTGACATTGACCGTCATATAGAGCTTCTCCATCGAATCCACGGGCTGAACAGTGAGGTCTACAACGACAGCGTCGACGGCCTCGCCAGGCAGGACAGTGATATCCGATGCACCGTCAAAGTTGGTGACGGCACGAATGCCCTGAAGCTGGTCAATGAGAGAAATGATTTCGGTCTTAAAAGAGTTACGCCCGGTCTCGTCATTGTCCACCTTACCGCAGTAGTTACGGTTAAAGACAAGAGCGACACTATTTCCGATTTCATCCAGAACACGAATAACGCGATTCTTAGAGAACGCATAGTTCTTGTCCACGGTGAACTCAGTGAGAGTGTTGATGTCCTGCTCCACGCATACCGCGCCGTCCTGACGATAAGTGAGGATAAAACGACCAGAAGACAGAGCGTCCTCAATGTCGTCCTCCAGCACCGGGTTGATAATCTCAACACCATCCTCTACAACAGAGGCGGTCAGGCTCTCATTTACCTGAGCGCCCGCGGTATGAGACGCAACCCAAATCATGAACAGTGTGTCATCCACGGTTTCAGTAGAAGTCTTGAAGCCCTGGTCGACAGAAATGATGCCCTCGTCATTGGCCTGAGTGTAATCATACACCACGGCCTGTACCTTCTTACCGCGCTTGTTACGCCAGATGTCCACCTTGTCCTTAATAAGCGGAGCGAGAGTAGAAGTTTTGTCGTACATAGCGAGACACTGGAAATTCTTAGTATCCAGAAGATTCCAGAAAGTAGCGTAGGTCTCATCATCTACCTCACCGTTGGTACCACCTGCGAGAGGAGTACCGGCGGTTTCCGGAATGGCCGTGGCACTCTGGCCACTTTCCACTTCAAAGACTACATAGTCGGATTCCAGCTCTTCCAGCTGAGAAATCTGAGTTACGATAAACTCTTCCTTGAGAATATTGGACAGCAACACCTGAATGGTGTACTGACCGGTTGCGGGCTTGTCCTTCACGCTGACAACGGTAATCTTGTTACCTGTAGTCCCCGCGTATTTTGCGGTAGCGGTAAGAACTCCCGCAGAGATTTGGGCAGTCGCCTTAATTCCGCCGCGGTCCGTGCGGAACAACAGAGCCTCATAACAGCCCGAGAGAGCCACGCGAAACGGCAGAGACTCTTCCGTGTCAAAAGACGTTACACCAACCTTAGGCAGGCTCGCACCACTCAACAGCTCATTGCCGTTGAGTTCAATAAGCTCGCCTTCTACGCCCCAAGTCATAGGCATACCCACGGCAACGACACCGCGTTCACCGAGAGTGCCTACAGCTCTAGGAACAGACACGAAGTTGATGTATGCACCAGGACGCTTCTTATTCTGAACAGTCCAGGTTCCACCAGCCGGCATAATATATCACTCCTTATCTTTAATATGCTCACCATAGGTGAGAGTTTGCATATCAGGTATGACATCGGGAACTTTACGGACTCTAAAGCCATACTTGAATATGACATGAAGGACATTTTCTTCGACCTTCCACTCTATATCTCCTGCCCGCACTTGCTGGCCATCGACAGTAAGTGTATCCAGACAGTCCATAACCATCTCAGCGACGCCTCGTCCCCACGTCTGGACATTGGTCTGCATCTTAGCAGGATGACATCTAATATCTACGAGATAATTCCGCCATCCATAACCTCGAAGTTGGTGAATGTGTTCCGTATCTACCGAATGAATGAAAATATAGGGAGGTGATGCACCTTGGACAGGTGTATCCTTATAAATCTCCTTAAACTGAGTTGTAGAGAACCTATTTCTCAGTCGTGTGGAGATGTCAGAGACAATTTCTTGCCCTGTAAGAATTTCTGCCACTACATCACCCCCAATGAATCTAGAAATCTCTGAAATGCTCTGTTGAATCTTGCTGGCATCTGTCTTTCTATGACCATGATAGACACGGTCATCATGAAATATCCTTCAACCCAATCAGCACTTCCTTCCGCCGCTCCGGATTTATAAGGTTTGGCGTGACCATATTCTACATGAGTCGCATAATCCATCGAGTTGACAAACCAGCATTTAAGAGTATCTCCTTCGCGGGTTATACCACCGGATAGTTGCCAGTGATTACGAAGGTCACCCGTATCAACTGGAGTTCTAAACTTAACTTCACGAATGAATCTCATGCCCTCCTGAAGAAGGAAATTGTGAAGCCACTTGTCGAACTCTTTGTCCAGTTTATTGAAGTTGTCTCTAAACTGTTTGAACTCTCTGTAGTCTAGGCCCATTTATGCCTCCTCATCTACCCGCAAGAATACCTCTTGATGAGAAGTGTACCAGGAAGGCTTAGACACAATACCTTCATAGGTTTGCTTCACAGCACCTGTGTCATCCAGTCTTCTAACGACAACATAGTCACCCGCTTTGATATCCACATCTGCTCCGAAAAACAGTTTTGGATTAAATCTAATGGGATGCTCATCTACCTCAGAGTCCGTTCCTGTGTCATCACTCGACAATGAGATTCTACACTTCACGTCTCTATATAGAGGTTCGGGTTGATAGAAAATGTCAACGGATTCATCTTCATTTTCGCCCTTGTCCGTTCTGTAGATGTCAGCTCTGTCATCATACAGAAGAGCGAACAGTTTACCCAGTCCGGCGAGTTTCATTACAGAATCCTCCTGAACTGATTCAACTGCTTCGTGTAAGACATCACGATTTCATCTAGATTCGCATTATGCGACTGCAAAGTACGACTTCTAAGATTACTTCGATATTTGTCTCCCATATACACGCTGGTATCTCCGACTTTTACGGACGACAGGTCAGATACATCAATTGCGTCCAGCGGGTCCTCAGGTTTATTGTTCATCTCGATGTCATAGAGGATGAGGTCGACGACCATATTCGCCCAGACAAAGTTGAGAGCAGGCGGAACACGGGGAATCTGGCAGTAGTTTAGAATACTCTGCTCTACTTCCTGGACTCGCATCAGAATTTCATCATCAGTGAGTCCTCCGTTGTCCATATCGGTGATTCTCTTATTTTTTGCCTTGACGATTTTAATGACTACGAGATACTGTTCCTCTTTTGTCATGTCGGCCATCTACCTCATCCTCCTTTCACATCTCACTTGCCAAGGGCCTCCACAATCGTATTGAAAATTTCAGCCTTCTTGGTCTTGCCGGTAATGTCAATGCCTTTACTCTCTGCAAATGCAGTGAGTTCAGCGACGGTCATATCAGGAGTAACCGTTACCTCTGCGTTGTTCTCCGTCTTGTCGGGGCTCTCTTCCGTATTAACGGGAGGCTCCACAGGCGGTTCCACTACAGGAGCAGGCTTCTCGATGATGATTGCGCCATCCTTCACGAGATTCTGAATATCGGCATCATCAACCTCAAATACAGTGTGGGCAGGATATTTAGTCCTCTTGTATTTTACGGTTACAGGGAATTTGACCTTATACATCGTAGACCCTCCTCTCTACACAATCAAGCGGTGTACTTGATGTTGAAGACGTTGTCCATATTCTCGAAAGAAGGCAGGACAATCTCAGACACCCAGTTGATGATGTTGACAGGCAGAGCTTCCTTCTTCGTGCAGACAGCGACGCCGGTGTTCACGACACGAACGTCAGCCAGAGGATTACCGCCCAGAAGGTCCGCCTCTTCAGGAGTAGTGCCGAAGCAGGTCTTACCCAGGTCACCATCGGTGAACAGAGTAGCACATCCACGAGTGGGATAGAAGTAAGCGGGATTCTTGTTCAGGTCGGTATACATCTTCTCATACACCTGAATACGCATACCGATGAGGCCCTCGATGTAGGTTTTAACCTGAGCATCGGTGACAATCACATTAGCGGCCGCCGCGGCCATCGGGTTCATACCCAGACGAATCTTGGCGTTAGCCAGAAGGTCCTGCCAGGTGCCGAAACCGATGACCATACGAGTCAGGTTCTTGCCGCGGCTCTGAGCCAGGCGCTTGACTTCCTGAATATCCGCGATGGGATTACTGTTCTCGTGGTCAGACCAGGCGTCCTGAGTAAGCAGAGTAGTGTTGTTCTTCTCCGCCCAACTGCCATCCGGGTCATAGTTGTACTCATAGGTGACAACCTGACCGGAGTCATTGCTAGAAGCAATGGTGAAGGCGCCAGAATACATAAGAGCCATACGCATGATTTCAGGGTTCACACGAGAAGACTCAATGAGCTGGCGAGTGTCGTCAAAAATACGAGTGATGATACTGCGAGCATACTCGTTATTGTTGGCGGCCATGAACATAAGAATACGCTGACGGTCTTCCTCGCCCAGGCGCATAGACTCACGGAAGAAAGGCATACGAGTAGACTCGATGCTCACGTCTCCACGGTCGCGGAGCAGAGGCTTCGCATCAAAAGCGGAGGGCTGAAGAACAACGGGCAGATTGTCGTGGCCCTTAATCCACTCCAGGCGCAGACCGGAACGCTTCTCAGCGGGGAACAGAAGTTCACCCAGATAAGACTCGCTATTAGAAGCGAGTTCCTCGTAGTAAGCCGCGATTGCATTCGCGGTTACCATATCAAACAAAGACTGAGCCATTGATTAGTTCACTCCTCTCTAAAGATTAGGCTCCGGCGACAGTGACAATAGTCACCGCGGCGGGAACATCACCGGTAGTGGTGGCGGCGGCCTTAGGCGCAACCGTCAGGTTGCCTGCAACGGTGGCGGCAGTGTTCTTAGTGGTGATGATGACATAGGTGCCCTCAGGCCCAACAGCGATATTGTCGACAGACACCTTAGTGGTATCAGCACCGGTCACAGTCCAGTTATCCACAGTTGCGGCCTCTTCACGGAAATGAATACCCTGAATATCCACTCGAATCTGGTGGGTAGTCTCAGCGGCCTCACCGACGGCGACAGTCAGTGCCTGAGCAGTCATGCTGGTCTGAGCGGCGGCCAGGGGAAGGAACTTGATAAGGTTCAGTGCGGACGCGGCATTGGCAGAAGGAATAACGGGAATAGCGGCCTTCTTGACAAAACCGTGAATAAGCAGAGAACCGGTGATGTCACCATCTGTGACATCGTAATCCGCCCACACAACACCGATTGCGGTATTGTCATTGGCCGGATAGATAGTTCCCGCCTTCACAATCTTTCGACCGTCTACAGTCTGGGCCGCAGAATCATCCTTCTTAAAGGTGTGAGCGACGCACACATAGTGGTCCGGGAAGACGAGAATGCCCTTGCCAGTGGTAAAATCCTGGTGCTTGAATTCTACACTCATTTTTCTGTACCTCCTTGTTTATTTGAAGTAGACTTCAGACGCTCTTTGCTGGAGACTTGCACTCTGTTTAGAGTCCTTTGCAAGCATCTTTCCAAACTCGACATCAGTCTGAGCAGAGTCGAAGGAAGAAGACTGTTCAGGAGTACGATTGAACATATTCCATCCCTCAATGGGGCTCTTACGAGTGTTCTCTTCCTTGAAGTAGTGAGGACAAGTCTTCTTGATTTCGTCGAGCTGTTCGGTGAGTCCGCCTACAACCTTACCGTCCTTGATGGTCAGCTTGGAAACATCAATACGGGGGATAATGTCATCGGCGCTATGCACCTTATCAGCAACGAAAGTACGGATAGCCATATCCGTATCCTTCTTCTCCAGTTCCTCCTGATACTTCTTGGCAGCCTCGGCATTTGCAGTCTCCAACTGCTCAACCTTTTTCTTGAGTTCCTCGTTGTCACCCTTGAAGGCGCCCAGTTCCTTAATCTGCTTATCTCTGTCAGCGATGGTCTCGTTTGCGGTCTTGACCTTTTCTCGCTCAGCTTCGAAAGTTGCCTTGGGCACATAGTTGCCATCGATGGCTGCCTTGTGCATCTCCAGCACCTTCTTAGCCTGCTCCTCGGTCAGTCCTGCTTTGATGAGGTCTTCTAATTTCATAATGCTTGTCTCCTTTCAATCTCGCTTCTTTTTCGGTGGTCAGCTCCACCTGATTGAGTACCTATCGGCACGATTATAATATACTACATATCAGAGGAATTGTAAAGAGGGTTCATTCAGATTTATAAAATTTCTTTCTAAATGCAAGTAAACTCTCTCTTTGGTCCTCTGGAATATAGGTATTGATATATTCTTCTTGAGTCATTTTTCTAGGTACTCTAATAGTAGTACCCTCGGTTTCATCTTTGGCAATTCGTTCGAGTTCCTCTGCATCTTCGTCTTCGAAGTAAGGAACAGTGGTAGAGCGGCAGTTGGGATGAAGAGGAGGATAATTCATACCCACCTTGGCCTGAGACACTTTGAAAATAGTACCATCCATACCTCTACAAATTTCAGATGTTCTCATATCTAGGGTTGCAAGATACTGATATCTTTCTACTCCACAGGCCTTATACACATCCAGAGTCGCCTTATTGCAGATATAATTGACTTCAGTTCTTGCAAGAGTTCTTCCTCTATTTTTAGAGGTGCCCATTTCTTTTGAAATCATATCGCCCAGTTGTCTAGAATTCAGTCCTCGACTGAAAGACTGAGGAATAATGTTTTGCACAACTCTAACAAGCCTGTCTCTGTCATTCCAAATGAGTTGACTGTAAGAGTTTGTATTCCACTTGGTTTTGACGGCGGTCTCAAGACCAATTGTGTCCACAGCATTAAAGCGAACTTGAGTCTCTGCTCCATGAGCGACAGTATAATATCTCTCGTAGTATGCGGCCACATAGTTAGAGGACAGAAGATTTGTAATATCTACATACTTGCCGTTCTCAATCACTTCTATTTGATATCGAATATCTGCCTCCAGCATTTCCAGCCTAGAAACATACTTGGCAGATGCCAATTGCTGAAGATATTTGATATACTCGCTATTCCACTTCCCGGCCTGCGCCTCTTTCAGCCACTTATTCACAAGAGCTTGAAATTCTTTCAGTTCAGGAGTTGTGAGACGACGTCTGGCCTCTGCATAGGTAATTTTATTGTTCTTCGCATACTTCGTGAACATAGCATCGATGTCCTTGCGGATTTCCCTGAGGGCAACCGTATAAGCCTCAAGGAGAGAAGCTTCGTAATCAAGTACGGACCTCTCTCCCATCAGCATTTCGTTGATTGCTCTCTCCGCCCAATATTCGGCGTTTCGCATAATCAACTCTCCTTATGAAATTTCCTGATTTCTAGAGGTGCTACCTTTTGCACTGGTAGATTCACCTTTAGGATTGTTACCGTAATCGGCCTCAAGCTCCAACTCGTCTTCTGTCTCCAGTTTAAGGTCTTCCATCTCTTTGTCCGCATCCAGAACCCAAGGATGATTTGCCGCAATAGTCTTTCCGGAGATAAGACCAGAAGAGTTTAGACAGTTCAGAATTGTCTCAGACTCATTGATGATTACATCGGTATTGAACACGATATCATATGCAACCTTATGATAGTCTCTTCCGGTGACTGCAAGAATGTCAGCCATAACAAACTGAAGAAGTCTAAACAGACTCCACTTCATCTCACCGCCCCAGTCCACGCAGTCCATATCCAGGTCAGCGTAGATGAATCGAAGAGCAACACCGCTGGTATCTCTGATATCTTTATCAGCAGTATTGACGCCCTGGCCAAATTCGTAGATGTCCTGACGAAGTCTTTCAAGATGAGTATCAAGGTCTACAATATTCAGAGGAGTTGTCAGCGAACTTGCATCGCCGTCACCCTGGACGAAGATAGTACGATACTGATTCTTATTCTGAACAAACTCCTCTTTACTTGCTCCGTCGTAATTCTTGACAACCGTGATAGAGTTGGGAAAATCGTCAATGCTGTCTGCGATTGCAGAGGTTCGTCTGTCGTAATCGTCAATGAGGCTCTTTACCCGCTTCAAAAGACTCTGTTCATCAGGGTCGTACTTGAAGGGAATAAAAGGAATGTCCGACCAATTCATACCTGTAAGAACTTCCTCTTCTCCTTCCGCTCTATTTTCAGGGCGGATATAGAAGTGAGGCTCGAACAACTCTTTATGACGAGAGTCTTGTCTGAGAGTACCGGCGGCATCATCTTTCATATAATAGTACACGCCACTCCGGGTCCAATACTCTACATAGGTGACCTCTTTTTTGTTGGCTCCGTCATATTCCTTTCGGATATATCTACGAATGACGGACTCAAGGTCAGTGTGGTCACTATCTGCCCACTGAGGGATAATTTCTTTAGGGTCGCATCGTCTAAATTTCAAATAGCCTGACTCATTGTAGTAGACCATCATCCAGCCAATACCCTTGACAATAGAGTCTCTCGCAATATTTTTCATCATCTTGAAAAACGCTACGTCAAAGTAGTTATCGACCTCATTGAAGAAATCCTTTGCCTCCGTGTCATCGGGCTTGACAGCAGTTAGAGTAAAGGGCCGACCTAACATATATCCAATCTTCTGTCTCGTCAACTTCTTCATAAAGTTATGCTGAAGTTTATTATTAGACAGAATCTTAGACTCCTGCAAGACCGCCTCGTTTTCCAGAGTCTTGCCAATGACCATTCTCTTCTTGTCTCTGATATCGGAATCATTCTCATAATATCTCTGAGCAACGTCCATGAATTTCGTGGAGGGCTGTCCATCGAATTCGTTGATAAGAGCAAGAATAAAATCGATTTGTTTCTGGCCTCTATTGTCTCTCGTATCTTTAGATACGACGACACTTTCTACCGTAGCATTTTTGACAATACCATCAGGCTGTCGTACCATGGTGGTGAGTTCCATTTATATCTCAGCCTCCTCAATTATGGTAATGAAACTGCTTGATAGTCTCTTCCAGATTATCAACTCTGATATGAAGAGACTTATAACTGGACTTGAGTTCTGTGAAGCGAACAAGAAGGTCTCTGTAATCTTTCTCAGCCTTTTCCCCTTGAGCATCAATCTTCTGAGAAAGAGCATCGATTGATTTTACTTGGTCTTTAACAGTGTCCTTTATATAAGTGATGTCTGTTCTTAGACCCCCCTCTTCTTGTCCTTCTTGTTTGGAAGCCTGTTTTCTTCCTACATAGAAGGAGGTGACGCTACACAGAGCGACAATCAACGAAAGTACCGCCGCAATAGCGGGCCAGGTAACTCCTTCCATCACACGCACCTCCTCATAGAATGTCGTAGAATACATTATAATAGTACACTCTATGAGTAAAAAAGTAAAGAGTTTTCTGTCAGAAACTGAAATTCTGTGTACCAATCTTTTCTGCAGAATACCGAAAGGCGTCCATGGCATGGTTGTAATCATCAATCGGGTCATTCAAAACCCTCCCATCTTTATCTTTATCCCAGACATAATTGTTGAACTCTACGAGAGTGTTACTACATCGAGGGTGAACATAAATATGGTAATCTTGAAGTTTTTGAATACCTGCTCGGACAGAGTCGGGCCCTTTCTTAGCGGGACGGATTCTCTGAATACCGAACTGTCTTACTTCTTCTATCGATTTAGGTTCTGAACTATCTGCTACGATGAGGCATTTATCATACCCCTTGTTCTTGATTGCATTGGCAATCTGCTGGTTTGTCATTCTGTATCCGTAAATCTCATCATAGATGAAAATCTCTTTCGTTTTTTCATTCACCAGTGAGGCGATGAAAGCGGTAGGGTCGTTAGAGAATCCCCAGTCTAGACCAAATATCTCTTGATATACTGGTCTATCATATCTATCTGTCTGATTACGAAGATACTGAACATCAAAATCCAGTTCTTCCCAGTTGTTGTAGACAAGACCTTCTGCAATACCCCAGTCTCCGAGTCCTTCGATTCTATAACGACGAGCATTTTTTTCTTTCATCTCGTCGAATACGGCGATGTCGTCGGCGTCTAAGAACTCATTGCACATATAGTTGGTGGTAAGGCAGAGTAAATTGTCTCTCTCACCGAGGTCATATGCGTCAAAGAATCGTTTCTTCAGCCAGATATTCTCAGACCAGGGGTTGAAGGTGAAGGTGATTTGTTTGAAATACCCATCAGGTAAAGCGCCTCTGATAGAGAGGTCTAACTTATTGAACTCTTCTTCATCTGTAATCTGAAAAGCCTCTTCAATCCATACCCAGCACAGATGACCAGTTTCTACGGTGATAGACGTGATACTCTGCGGGTCATCAAATCCTCTAAATAGAATCTTCTGGCCAGTGGGGAGGTAGGTGAGCTCTAAAGGGTTCATTGTGGCCTTCCATAAAGGTTTGACGTGTAATTGATTGATTGCCCACTTTAACTGGGCGAAAGTAGAGTCTCTATGAGTATTAAAGTATCTACGAATGACAACTGCATTAGCCAAAGGATACTTCATCATATTATACACAAGCCATAATGCTTCGGTACAACTCTTTTTAGAGCCTCGACCGCCCTTAACTACTCGATATCTCTTTTTACATCTCCAAAACTCTCCGTAACCTTTACCTATGACATCTTTCAGTCGAATCTGTACGTTATTTTCTACGGTCATGATTATCGACCTCCCGACCTGTATCATTGTCTGTATATTCTCTATATATACGAGAAAGACTAATTTGTTTCTCTCGAACTAATTTATCGATTACTTGTCCAATATCTTTGTATTTATGAAACCTTCTCATACTCTCTAAATGGTATAGAGTCTGGGCGCTGACAAGGGTAGAAATGCGTCGAAAGTTCTTTTTAGACATAATTAAATACCTCCTATACCTTTCTATATATAGTATATACTACTTTCTGGGGAAAGTAAAGAGATAATCGATTCGACCTGTTGGGCGCTCTTGGTGTGGTTTCTCTATATAGAGAATATAAAAGACTTGTATCGTATCTAAAATATTTTCGATATTGTCGATTATTCTTATCTAATATTTTAGATAATATCGAGTATATTCGATATGAATAATCGATATTATCGACTATTTTAGATACAATTAAGCGCAATCGACCCGAGAGAACCCGGTATATTCGAGAGAAAAAAAAATTGGGTCTCCGGTTTATGACCTCGAAGACACGATGAGTGGCCATCGATATCCACCACTCGACCAGAGCCGGGCTACCCCCTTACCACACCATCTTGTGTACTTATCACAGCGTCATCACACCATGTTGTACCTATGAGATGCCTTGAGATTTGCGGTATCTCGTGTTTTACCCTCCTTCCTATATACTCTATGGGACATGGTGTTCC
>OLNE01000581.1_pt1 | contig 33033 bp, 31 predicted proteins | sample 1672431 | NCBI WGS metagenome assembly OLNE01 (sample SAMEA3136685, study PRJEB25190) | human gut metagenome | reverse complement strand
TAAGGACACTGTTTTTGCGGACATTGCGATTGCCGCGGGGACGGTGTTTTTTTGTTATAACAAAATAGTAAAAACCAGTAAATATTTGTGAGAGAATGAATTTATTTTTATACAAAAAAGCAGATATTTTTTATAAAAAAGATGTGCTATACTAACACATAAGAAAAATATGCGAAAGGGAATCGAATGAGGAACGTGAAGGATACAGAGGGAATCGATTTTGTGATCACCTGGGTAGATGGCGGCGATCCTGTATGGCAGCAGGAAAAGAAAAAAACACTTGAAGATTCCGGGATGAAGGCGCAAACAGATGACAGGAAAGAAAGGTACAGAGACTGGGATAATCTTCGCTACTGGTTTCGTGGAGTAGAGCAGTTTGCACCGTGGGTTCGAAAAATTCATTTTGTGACATGGGGACATCTTCCGGAATGGCTGGATCCATCTGCGCCGAAACTGAATATCGTTAATCACAGGGATTTCATTCCGGCAGAATTCCGCCCTACTTTTAATTCTCACACAATTGAGTGGAATCTACACAGGATCCAGGGATTATCAGAACGCTTTGTTTATTTTAATGATGACATGTTTCTGTTGGACAGGGTAAAACCCGAAGATTTTTTCCGAGGAGAAAAACCGGTGGATATGCTTGCTCTGCAGCCTGATGTGGCGAATACAGATAATGAAGTCATGCCGTATATTTATCTGAATAACACTATGGTTCTCGCAAAATATTTTAAGAAATATGAAAATGTAAAGAAACAGCCGGGAGCGTATTTTCATATAGGCTATCCGCCGATGTATTTCTTCTATAATCTTCTGGAGATGGCATTTCCGAGATTTACCGGCTTTTATACGGTTCACGGTGCTTCACCGCTGAAGAAAGAGACATTTGAGACATTGTGGAAGCTGGAACCGGAACTTCTGACAAAAGTATGCAGTCATGCTTTTCGACATAAAGAAGATATCAGTCAGTATGTGCTTCGGGAATATCAGAAGCTCAATGGCGATTTTGTGCCGGGAAATATCCGTAAACTGTGCAGTTATTATGACGTCTCACAGAATAATGAGAAACTGCTCCGTACAATTACACGACACAGAAACAAGATGGTCTGCATCAATGACAGTAATCATGAAATAGATTTTGAAAAAGTAAAAAAAGAGATCAATGCTGCACTTGAACAGAGACTGAACAAAAAATCTTTATTTGAAAAATAGATAAGTACAGGAGAGAAAGATAATGAACATCCTGTTGATAGGAGGCGCATGTAGCCTGATGGACAGTATGATCCTGAAACTTCGAAAAGAAGGACACAGGGTCTATATACTGACAGGAGATAAATATAAGCATAATAAATATAAAAAAGTATTTGAAAAATATGAATTTCCATATGATACAGAAAATCTGAATGCTATTTTTGAGAGTGTCAATCCGGATGCAACGATTCTTATGGGAGCTTTTGATACCAATTATCGCTGGAATGAAGAGGAAAGAGAATCCGTCCGTTTTGTGTCTCATCTGGTTAATATACTTGTAGCATATTCTACAGTTAGGAAGGGGAAACTTATTTTTCTTTCCTCAGATGAGGTCTATAGCGGAAATTATATAAAAGATATCGAAGAGACCGAAAAAACATCAGGATTTGGAATGAGGGCAGATATTCTGGCGCAGGCGGAAGAAATCTGTCAGAATTTCAGAGAGAATCGGAATATCGATATTACAGTGCTCAGGCTGGATCATCTGTACTGTATTCCAAGGAACCTGGAAGACGTCAATAATATTTGCTCCCGTATGTGTCTGGAATGCATGAATAATGGTTATATTAAGGCTGACACAGATCATACGTTTTCGATGTTATTCGAAAAAGATGCAGTAGAATATATTTACAAAGTTGTCAGTGTCAGAAAACATGAATATGCACTCTATCAGCTTTCATCTAATGAAGTGGTCAGTGAGCTTGAACTTGCAGCTATGGTGCAGAAGAATATGGAGGATCCTGTAAATATTGTGACCTCATCTGGTGGAAATGGCCGTTGTGTTCTTTCCGGAATTCGGTTTGAGAAAGAATTCGATGTACATGCGTTTGGTGATCTGAATAAAAATATTGAAAAAATGGCAGCATACATGCAGAAGCACAAAGCTGTTTTTGTAAATGAAGATAAGCTGAAGCTTCCATGGTGGAAGCAGCTTTGGAATAAGTGGAAGTGGCTGCTCAGAGTTTTAGTTCCTTTCGCAGAAAATTTAATCTGCTTTATTCCGTTTTTTATGATGAATAACAGAACGGTAGGAAGCAGATATTTTGCGAATCTCGACCCGTTTCTTCTGTATGTGCTGTTGTTTGCAATTGTTTACGGACAGCAGCAGGCTACCTTTTCCGCAATATGTGCAGTAGTGGGATATATGTTCCGGCAGATGTACACGCGAAGTGGGTTTGAAGTCCTTCTGGACTATAACACTTATGTCTGGATAGCACAGCTTTTTATTCTTGGGCTTGTAGTCGGATATATGCGTGATCAGATTAACACCATGAGGATGGAAAGAGAAGAACTGGAAGCTCATCTGTCAAGGCAGATTGCTGATATCAAGGATATTAATGAAAGTAATACCCGCCTTAAAGGTGTTATGGAGCAGCAGCTGATCGATCAGAAAGACAGTATCGGTAAGGTTTATACGATTACACAGACACTGGAGCAGCATATGCCGGATGAAGTTATGTTTTATGCTGTAGAAGTGCTGATGAAGCTGATGCATACCAAAGATGTGGCACTTTATAATGTTGTCAATCAGGATTATGCGCGAATTTTTTCAGCAAGTTCTGTTAAAGCAAGAAGTCTTGGTAATTCTATCCGTTACAGGGAAATGACAGGAGTATATGAAGACCTGGTCGAAGAAAAGGTTTACATCAACAAAACCATGGATCCTCGTTATCCTCTGATGGCACGTGCCATTTATGAGAATGGAGACATTAAGATGATCATTATGCTCTGGGGTCTCAGCTGGGAAAAAATGACGCTTGGACAGGCAAATTTTCTTACTGTAATCAGTTATCTGATCCAGAATGCAGTTCTGCGTGCACAGAGATACATTCAGGCACTTGAAGAGAAGCGATACAGTGAAGTGGGTGGCAGAATCCTCAGAGAAGATGCGTTTAAACCTCTGGCAGAAGCCTATATGGAGGCAAAAGAAAAAAATCTGGCAGAATGTGTGTTTTTGAAGATAGATGCTGCGCCTGAACAGTACAGACAGATCGAGCAAACTATGACAAAAAAACTGCGAGACAGTGATTATCTTGGACTTCTGCCGGATGGAAGATTATATGTGCTTCTTACAAATACAACAAAAGAAAGTGCCGGTATCGTACAGGAACGATTTGAACAGAATGGCTATAGTACAGAAATTGTGGAGAAGATTGCAGTATGTCCGGAAGAATGATGCTGTTGTGTCCGATTGTAGGTCCGACTTTTATTTTTGTGGCATTCTGGCTCAGTCGACTTTTCATGCTGATGTCCATGGATCTTTCTGATGTAGTATTCAGTAAGGAAAGAGTAGAAACATTTATACGTCCTGACGAAGAAACAGAAAAAAATATGGTTTCACTTGAAGAGGCACTGGAAGTTACTGATAAGAAGAGTCTCCGCAGTTTTATCCTTAATGTAATCCGTGGGGATTATAGGAATTCACTCTCATCCATTGCACTTGCATTAAACAGCGAAGATACAGAGACTGCTCATTATGCGGCATCGATCCTTCAGGATGTCCTGAGTGATTTTCGTGCAGGGGTACAGGAAAAATATCGTATTCTGGACGAAGATGAGGAGCATCTGACGGAGAATTGCGTGGATCTTCTGGAATATATGAACTCTGTTGTAGAACAAAGGGTCCTGACGGATCTGGAGCAGCGTTCTATGGTAGAACGTATGGATGAAGTACTGGAAAGGGCATGGGTGTCTGACAGACAGAAGATCAGCAGCTCCGTTTATGAGAAGGTATGCCAGAGACTTCTTGAGATGGAAGATTATGAAAATTGCCGTAAATGGTGTGCCCGTACCAGTGAGCAGTATCCGGACACACTTTCCAGCTATACCTGTCAGCTGAAGCTGTTTTTCTCCTGCGGAGACAGAGAAGCTTTTTTCCGTGTCATGCAGGAACTCAAAGAATCTGATATCACGATTGATAATGAGACACTGGAATTTATCAGAATATTTATGTAGAGGAATGAAATTAAAATAATGGTTTCAAAAAGAAAATTTTTCAGTATTGCGATCATGATGTTTGTCCTGTTTTTTCTGTTTCAATTTTCCATGGTAGTTCGAGATAAAAAAAATGTATATGATATAAATTCCAGTCTTACAGAGAAAAAAGCAGATGGTAAGAATCAGTGGACTCCTTCAGACAGTGAGGCAGGAGAAGACATTTCTGTTGTTTTTGTGGGAAATGAAGCCGGGGATATGGGAATTGCCGTGAAAAGATGGTGTACCTATGCCAAACGGGAGTTCATTTCCTGTGAAGCTGTAAGCAGATATTCTGTGGACGATGAAAATCTCCCGGAGATGATGATTCTGGAATCTGAAAAATATGCAGATGGCGATAACCTTACTACGCTGGAAACTCTGGAAAAGAAAGGAGTTATTATCGTTTTTGGATGTCTGGAGAATGTGAAGAACATTCAAAATAATCAGGAACTGATGAAATTTCTTGGAATCCAGAAAATTGTCACAGATAAAACACACCTCACAGGGGTAAAACTGTTTGAAGGACTGCTCCTTGGAGGTGAAATTACCTATATTACACCGGAAGATAAAGAGGAAAAGCAACGCCAGGATCTGGAGCTGGATGTTCCCTGGTATCAGGTAGGAAGCGGAACAAAAACCTATATGGTAGGACTCTTCGACGAAAAAAAAGGAAAAAATATTGAAAATGAGGATCTGCCGACGCTCATCTGGCGAAATGGAATAGATTACGGAAGTGTTTTTGCAGTAGTCGGAGATTATATGAAAGACAGTACTGCTCTTGGACTCCTGGATGGAATGAGAGCAGAGGCAATGCAATATATCATTTATCCGGTTGTCAATGCGCAGAATCTTTCCATGGTTAATTTTCCTGTTTTTGCTGATGAAAATAATGATGAAATGCTGAAGTTATACAGTCAGTCTGCGACAGGCATTGCCCGGGATATTATGTGGCCTTCTCTGATTTCTATCGTTCAAAAAAGTGATATGAAAATGACTTGTTTCATCCAGCCACAGGCAGATTACACAGATGATGTGGAACCCCAGTCAGGAATGCTGGAATTTTATCTGAAACAGATGAAAGAGCAGAAAAGTGAGGCAGGAATTTCACTGGAATATCAGAAACTGGATAAAGCAGAAGATAAGGTCATTAAGGACACGAATTTTTTTGAAAATGAAAAGATAGATTATCGTTTTGGTGCAGCATTTGCGAAAGAAAAAGATCTGAAAGGAATTTTGAAAGACACGGATTCTGGTCTTCTTGGAGATGTTGGAACTTTGGTCCGTGACTATACAGAGAACCAACCGGTGGTCTCTTATTACAGTGATTCCGTAACGTTACAGACTGTGACAAGTGATGGAATGAATTATGCATACAGCGATGATATTCGAATGCGAAGCATTCAGACAGCACTTGGATATACGAATGTTATGCTGGATATGTATGACATTTTCTGGCCAAAGAGAAGTACTGACCGATGGGAAGTCATGCAGAAGCGCTTCTCCAGTAATCTTCTTACATACTGGAAAAATTTCGAATGTTTTGGCAGTACCACTCTTTCTGAGAGTAACGCAAGAATCAGAACATTTCTTAATCTGGCATACAGTCAGTCACGTGAAGATAATACAATTACACTTCGGACATCGGAACCTGGAAGCTGGTTCATTCTCAGAACACATGGTGAAGAGATTGAAGAGATTGACGGCGGCAGTCAGACAGAGATAGAAGATGGCGCATATCTGATCTGTACAGAAGATACTACGGTAAAGATTCAGTTAAAAGAACCGGGTCTTTACTATGATATCCGCAAAAACTGATTTAAAGAGAGGGAAAACATGAAGGTTTGCATAGTTGCAGAAGGCTGCTATCCATATGTGGTCGGTGGCGTCTCAGGATGGATCAACAGTCTGATCAAATCTTTTCCGAATATAGAATTTATCCTGCTTGCAATTGTGGCAAACAGGTCTCAGAGAGGAAAATTTGTATATGAACTTCCAGAAAACCTGACGCAGGTATACGAACTGTATCTGGACGACTGTGAGTGGGAAGAAGGAAGAAAGACAGAAAAGAGCAGAAGAAAAGCCCGTCTTTCCAGAAAAGAATATAAAGAAGTTTTGAATATGGTACTCAACAGAAAGACAGACTGGAGCGTTATTTTTGATCTGTTTCGTAATGGAGAAATCTCTGTGGACAGATTTCTGATGGGACCGGACTTTTTTGAGATTGCCAGGGAATGCTATAACAGGCAGTATCCGAATATCACATTTTCAGATTTTCTCTGGACGCTTCGCTCCATATATCTGCCGCTGTTCTGGACGTTAAAAATGGATGTTCCCAAGGCAGATCTGTATCATTGCGTTGCAACAGGTTATGCAGGTGTGCTTGGAAGTATGGCAAAGCATTTTCATGGAAGTTCTCTTCTGATCTCGGAGCATGGAATTTATACCAGAGAGAGGGAAGAAGAACTGATCAAGGCGCAGTGGGTAAAGGGCGTATACAAAAATATCTGGATCGAACAGTTTAAGAAGATGTCTCTTCTTGCATACGATAAGGCGGATACGGTTACCTGTCTTTTTGAACATGCGAGAACACTTCAGATAGAACTGGGATGTCCGGAAGAAAAAATCCAGGTGACACCAAATGGAATCGATGTGGATGGTTTTGCAGATTTACCAGGTAAGAGTCAGGATGAGAAACAGATCATCAGTATAGGAGCTGTTCTTCGTGTCAGTCCGATCAAGGATGTAAAGACGATGATACAGGCATTTGCTTTTGCAAAAAAGACGGTACCGAATCTGAAACTCTGGATCATGGGGCCGACAGATGAGGATAAGAAATACGCTCAGGAATGCTTTGATATTGTAGAATCGCTTGGCGTATCTGATATAGAATTTACAGGCCGGGTTAATGTTAAAGAATATCTTGGAAGAATGGATTTCACAATTCTTACCAGTATCAGTGAGGGACAGCCATTGACAATTCTGGAAAGCTATGCAGCACATAAGCCGACGATAGCTACAGATGTTGGAAACTGTCGAGAATTGATTTATGGAAACGATGACGGATTTGGAGCGGCAGGTATTCTGACTCATATTATGAATCTGGAGGAAATTGCCCAGGCTATGATAGATCTTGCCATAGATCCGGAAAAACGGAGGCAGATGGGCGAAGCAGGATATAAGAGAGTTACGTCTTTTTATCGGATTGAACAGATGAAGGAGACTTACAAACAGATCTACCGGAAATTTGCAGATGAACAGGAGATTGAATGGACAGAGAACCCGTTTCAACTGAAACGTCAGAAAGCAGGATGGAGACAGGATAATGGCTGGAATCGGTGTTAAATTAAACAATATATATGGAAAAAGAACGCTGACAACAAACATCATTGGAATGGGCTATAGTACGATCATGACGATTGCTCCAATGCTTACGGTAATCGGGGCACTTTGTGTTATGGAACATTTTCTTGGTTTTGATTCTGTCGGATATACTACAAGAGAGTTGTTTTCCTGTACAGTACTGTATACTTTTATATTTTCGCTTCTTACAGCATCACCGTTTAACTCTGTGTTATCCAGGTATATGTCAGATATCATTTATGAGGAAACCTTTGAAGATATTCTTCCCTGCTATTATGTGGGAATGATTCTGAATATCACATTCAGCGCAATTGTCGGAATACCGTTCTGCATCCACGAACATGCCGTGGGAAATGTGGATATCATTTATGTTTTTACCGGATATTGTGGATATGTTGCTTTGGTGCTGGTGTTTTATTCTATGCTGTATCTGTCAATCTGCAAAGATTATAAGAAGATTTCATTTTTCTTTATGATCGGGATGACTGTGACGGTACTGCTGTCCTTTCTGTTTGTAAAGGTTATTCATATGAGCATCACCTATGGAATGCTCCTTGCATTGGCTATTGGTTTCTGGCTGATTGCCTGTCTTGAATTTGCTGTGATACGAAGTTATTTCAGGGAAAACAGCGGCAGATACAGAGATGTATTCCGTTATTTCAGAGAGTACTGGCCGCTTGTAGTCACAAATTTTTTGTATACATTGGGACTGTATATTCATAATTTTGTTTTCTGGACGACGGATCTTCATATGGTGGTCGTCAGAAGCTTTGTATGTGTGACAACCTATGATATGGCAACGTGTCTTGCAATGTTTACAAATATTTCTGCGAGTGTAATTTTTATCAGCAGGGTAGAGATGAATTTTCATGAAAGATACAAGGCATACTCGGAGGCTGTCATTGGAGGCAGAGGAGCAGATATTGAGATCACCAGGAATCGAATGTTCAGACTTCTGGCAGAAGAGCTGCTGAGTCTTGCCAGAATACAGTTTATTATTACACTGGTTATTTTCTTACTGTGTATGATCTTTCTTCCACAGGTTGGTTTTGGAGGAATGACACTTCGCATTTATCCGTGTCTTGCGGCAGGATATTTTATCCTGTTTCTGATGTATGCGGAAATTATTTTTCTTTATTATTTTAATGATCTCAAGGGATCTGTATTTACTGGTCTGGCTTTTTGTGTGGGAACACTGATCGGGAGTATGGTTGCTACACATCTTTCAGATATCTGGTATGGAATTGGCCTGACGGTGGGAAGCTTTATCGGTTTTACAGTTGCCTACCACCGGATTCGATGGATGGAAAAGAATCTGGATATACACATTTTCTGTAATGGACATTTGCTTCGGAAGGCAAAAGGCAGTTGCCCTTCACCGAAAGTATTTGACAGATATGAACAGGAATAGAGGAGGAGAAAAGAATGGCATCAGGAGATTTATTAACAGTATTTTTGGTAGTGATGGGAATCTGTTTGTTTGTGATGGCGATATTGTCGCTGGCGAAGAGAAAGATGACAGAACCATTTTGCCTTGCATGGGTATGTGTATCGGTGCTGATTGTCATATGTGGAATACTGATAGAGCCATCTGAACTGGATCGGTATATAAGCCTCAGGGTTTTGATCCTGATATTATTTATAACGATTGGTGTTGGCTGGATTTTGTGGTTTATAAGTACACAGCTTTCTATCTTGAGACGAAGAAATCAGGAGATAGCAATGCAGATTTCTCTTCTTAATCAGGATAGTGAGAGAATGATGAAAAAATTAGAAGATCTGGAAAAAAGAATGGATGAAGATACTTCAGAAGGGACTGACTTACAAAAATGAAAAAAGTTTTGTTTGTGATCAATACACTTGGCGGTGCAGGAGCAGAAAAAGCTCTCCTTGAACTTTTGAAACGGTTTCCAGAGGAACAGTATGAAGTATCGCTGTATGTCCTTCTGGATCAGGGAGAGTTGGTTTCACAGATTCCAGAGCATGTGAAAATCCTTAACAGGGAATATTCAGATGTTTCGGTGCTTTCAAAAGAAGGAAAAAAAGTTCTTAATAAAAAAATATGGAAACGTCTCTGGATTCGTGGCGCTGTTTTCAGAAATCTGCCTTTTCTGATAAGGAATGCAATTGTCATGTTGAAGAAGAATAAAATCAGACCGGATAAACTTCTATGGCGTGTAATGTCGGACAGCGGACAGGTTATTAAAGAACATTATGACATGGCAATTGCTTATCTTGAGGGTGGGGCGACCTATTATGTGCATGACCATATCAATGCAGACCGGAAATATACATTTTTGCATGTAGACTATGGATTTGCCGGTTATACCAGGGAACTGGACAAGAACTGTTATCTGGATTTTGACAGGATTTTTACAGTATCAGATGAAGTGAAAAAAAGCTTTGTCGAGGCATATCCGGAGTGCAGGGACAATACATATGTGTTTCATAATCTCATTGATCAGAAAGAAATCCGAAGAAAGGCAGAACTTCCGGGAGGATTTGAAGATTCTTACGATGGTAAAAGGGTTCTCACAGTCGGAAGACTGACAGCACAGAAGGCATATGAAATCTCGATTGATGCAATGAAAATCCTCAAAGATCACGGTGTAAAAGCAAGGTGGTATGTTCTTGGAGAAGGAGAACTGAGAGAAAAACTGCAGAGTCAGATCAAACGTCTTGGTCTGGAGAAAGATTTCCTGCTTCTGGGAGCAAAGACAAATCCGTATCCTTATTATAAACAATGCGATCTTTATGTCCATGCGACTCGTTTTGAAGGTAAGAGCATTGCAATCCAGGAAGCACAGACGCTGGGTTGTACGATTCTTGTATCAGACTGCAGTGGAAACAGAGAGCAGGTTATTCAGGGAGAAGATGGAATGATGTGTGGTCTGACCCCTGAGGAAGTCAGCAAAAATATAGAAGAATTGTTAAAAAATCCGCAGAAATGCAGAGAGCTTGGGAAGAAAGCCTCTGTCAAACTATCATCAGAAGATAAAGATGTACTGAAATTATTCCAAATCTGAACAACGAAAGAAGGACTGAGTGTATGGAAAAGAACAAAGAAGTATTGATTATTATTCCAGCCTATAATGAAGAAAAAACGATCACGGCACTTTTGGAGCAGCTTGAAAAGCCGGAAATTTCAGAACTTGCAGATGTGCTGGTCATGAATGATGCCTCTTTGGATTCTACAAACTGGATTACAAAAAAGAGAAATCATGTAGTAGTAACACATGTATTTAATCTGGGTTATGGAAGTGGTCTGCAGCTCGGATATAAATATGCAGTTCGCAGAAAATATCAGTATGTAATACAGATGGATGCAGACGGACAGCATGATGTATGTAATATCCAGGCAATTTATAAAGCACTGACAACACCAGATGAGAACGGAAAACTTCCGGATATTGTTCTTGGTTCAAGGTTTATGGAAGGAAGTACGGAGTTTCCGGTTTCAGCAGTAAAAAAAATCGCATTTGTGTGGTTTCGATTCCTGCTGCGTCTAGGTACCGGTAAAAAGTTTACAGATCCAACGACAGGACTTCAGGGACTGAACTGGAAAACATTTTTATTTTACTCAAAATATAATAATTTTGATGACAAATATCCGGATGCAAACATGCTGATGCAGATGTCTCTTCTTGGATTCCGCATAAAAGAAATTCCAGCAGTTATGCATCCGCGAGTTACCGGAGTCAGTATGCATTCCGGATGGAAACCATTTGTTTACATGTTTCGAATGACATTTTCACTTATGGCAGTGTGGATACGCGAAAAAATCCTTAAAATAGATGTAAATAAAAAATATGATCTGGAAAGATATTAAAAGGAAAATATTCACAGTACAGATAGTTACTATTTGGAGTACATATATAAGGGAAAGGACAAGTAGAATTTGAAACAGAAATCGAGGACAGAATATTCTGTTAGGAATACAAGTGTCGCATTTGTAGCACAGATATCAGCGATTTTGATGGGATTCTTTACCAGAGTTGTTTTTACCAGAATGCTCAGTGAAGGATATGTCGGGATCAATGGACTATTTACAGATATATTAAACATACTGTCATTATCGGAACTGGGAGTTGGAACAGCAATTACATATGCTCTTTATGGACCGATTGCCAGGAAAGATATTCAGAAACAGCAAATTCTTATGCGGATGTTTCGGACGTTCTATCGAATAACTGCCGGATTTGTGCTGGCGGCCGGGCTGTGTCTCATCCCTTTTCTGGATATTCTGATGAAAGACCGGCCGGATGTGAATCATCTTGTATTGATTTACATTCTATATCTTTTGAATTCTGTGGTCTCATATCTGCTGATCTATAAAAAAACACTTATAGATGCACATCAGATGAATTATATCACAGTATTGTATCATAATGGATTTCTGGTACTGCAGGATATCTGCCAGATTATTGTACTGCTCACGACCCGGAATTTCGTATTGTTTCTGCTTGTTGCAGTTGTGTGTACACTCACAGGAAATATCTGTATGTCCAGAAAAGCAGACATGCTTTTTCCTTATCTTAAAGAATCTTGTCATGAAAAACTGCCGCAGGAAGAGCAACAGGATATTTTAAAAAATGTAAAGGCTATGCTTATGCATAAGCTTGGAAATGTTGTAGTCAATAATACCGATAATTTACTAATTTCGAGCTTTGTGGGTGTGATCACAGCAGGAATTTATTCAAATTATTATCTCGTAATAGGCTCTGTCCGCCAGGTGCTGGACCAGGCATTGCAAGGAGTGGCTGCAAGTGTTGGAAATCTTGGCGCGACAGAAGATTCAGAGAAAGTGCATAAGATTTTTGACCAGTTGTTTTTTATTGGTTATTGGATATATGGCTTTGCCGGAATATGTCTGTTTGAACTCCTGAATCCATTTGTAGAGCTGGCTTTTGGAAAGAAATACCTGTTTCAGAAGGAAATTGTACTTGTTTTGTGTATCAATTTTTTTATTAACGGAATAAGAAAAGCAGTACTGATATTCAAAGAATCTATGGGACTGTTCTGGTATGACCGTTACAAGGCGATTGCAGAAGCTGTACTGAACCTTGGAATTTCGATTCTGCTGGTTACACATTTTGGTGTGGTTGGTGTTTTTGTGGGAACCTTCTGCAGTACAGTACTTACGTCTGTATGGGTGGAACCTTATGTTATTTATAAATATCGTTTCCATAGATCAGTTTTGGAGTATTTTGAAAAATACAGTTTCTATCTTATTATTATGGCAGTTTGCTGGGCAATCACAGAGCTATGCTGTCGAATGACAAATGGAAGCGCGATTTTTAATTTGTTTTACAGGGCAGGAATTTGTATAGTGATACCGAATATCCTGCTTTGGCTGGTATTCAGAAAAACGGAAAACTGGAAAAAAACAGTAGGACTTTTGCGTAGGATTATTATAAAAGTGTGTAAGAAAGTTCGGAAATAAAAACAGGAGGCTGATAATTAGAAGATGGGATACTGGATTGGTGAATTTGTGAAGGTTCTTATTGGATATATTTTTCTGATGTATTTATGGCCTGCTGTTGTTTTTCGAAAAAAACTGTCGGGTAAGAGTCTGACATATCAATTTGCATTTTGTTCTACGGTTTCTGTTCTGTTGATCAATACAATCATACTGGGGTTAGGTTTGTTCCATATATTAAAAGGTGCGATAGTGTTTTGTATTTTTTATGGAATTTTTTTATTTTCTGTTTTGAAAGAAAAAAAATTATGGAACGATTTCTTTTGGCATGTAAGGGCTCTGTTCTCTGGGACTCAGGGATGGAAATCTTTAATGTTTTGTCTGATGAGGAACATAACGGGTGGTGTCAGTGGTTTTCTGAAACAGGTGAATAAGAAAATAAAAGGCAGAAGACTGGAATATGGAATTCTAAGTGTTCTTCTTGTTTTTGCAGTTATATATTTTTCTTATGGTGCTTTTCAATGTCATTCTTATGGATGGGGAGATATGTATGTTCATCATGCATGGATTTACGGACTAAAAGAAGGAAAGATTTTTTCTGCAGGAGTTTATCCGGAAGCAATGCATTGCTTTGTTTATACAATGAACATCATGTTTGGAATATCTGTATATAGCGTTCTGCTGTTTTTGGGAGAAATTCATGTTATTACATTGCTTGTAGCAGTTTATTGCTTGATGCGTGAGGTAATGAAATCCAAATACACGGCATATCTCATACTAACTGCATTTTTGACAATAGATGTTGTATGTATAGATGAAATTTATAGCATATCACGGTTACAGTATACAATCCCACAGGAGTTTGGCTTATATACACAGTTTTTATGCGCATTGTATTTGATTCGTTTTCTGAAAAAAGATTCGAAATCTTACAGAAAATTTAATGATGATTTGTTTTTATTTATGACAGCATTGGCAGCTTCGCTTGCTATTCATTTTTATGTCACAATTATGGCCTTTTTTTTGTGTGCATCATTTGCAGTTTTTGGGCTTTCAAGAGTGTTTCAAAAGAAAAAATTCAATTCACTTATAATAGCTGTCACTGTTGGTGTTGTAATTTCGACAACTCCTATGATACTGGCATTTGTATCAGGAACGCCGCTTCAGGGATCATTGAACTGGGGAATGAATATTATAAATGGTACCGATACAAAAGAAGGAAGAACACAGATTGCACAGAGTAATGATGAAGAACTGCCGGAAGAGACAGTAAAAGAGATCGTAAAAGAGACCGAAGAAAAACAGCCTGACAATTCAGAACAGATGCAGTCCACAGGGGATGTAAAGAAAAATGTGAAAAACACAGAAGCAGAGAAAAGAAATCCAGTAAAAGAGATTATAGAAAAAATTAAATCTTCTGTAAAGCTTGTATATAATTGTGGATATGTTCAGCTTTATGGTGTGATGCGTGCAGGATGGCTGATTAGATTTACCTTGCTCGCGGTAATTCTCACCTTTATAAATCTGATTGTTAAAATGATACGTTATCGAAAAGTTCCGCTTGAAACGTATGCAGGAATAACGTTTGCTTCAGTTCTTTTTATGCTCCTGTATGCAGCTCCGTTTCTGGGACTTCCTGAAATCATTGCAGGTTCACGTCTGTGTTTGACAGAACAGATACTGCTTTTGTCGATGATGGCGCTTCCTGGTGATGAAATCTTATTTTTACTGAGTAAAACGAAAGCAGAGAGACTGTCTCCATATGTAACTTTGATGGGTGTTATAGGAATTTATATCGGAACAAACTATTTTGGTGTATATCATGGATATTTGTATTATGAATTGACTCGATATAACTCAGTTGTAGAAGTTACGGATAAAATCATTGCAGAGTATCCTCAATATAGCTACACGATTGTGTCCACAACAGAGGAATTGTATCAGGTTATAGAGAGTGGACGACATGAAGAAGTGCTTGATTTTTATTATAAATCAAAAAAGGATAAATATATTCTTCCTACAGAATACTTGTTTTTCTATATAGAAAAAAATCCGATCAAGTATGCACAGTATCATTTCTTCGATGGACCAAGATGGCTTGCACATGCAAAGTACACTAAAAATTATAAATATTCAACAGCTGTTTTGAGTGAAGGGAATGAAATCAAGCACTCAAAAATAGGAAAAAAATATGTTGGTGAATCCTTTGAAATAATGGGAAAAGCATCGGACGCATATACAAATGCCCAAAACAGAAGAATTTTGGAATCGGAAATGTATTATTGGTGTGAGGAGTTTAAGAAACGTCTGCCAAATGAAATAAAGGTTTATTATGAGGACGAAGATTTTATATGTTATATGGTAAAACAAAATCCGGAGCATCTATATAATCTGGGAATTTAACCGGTGTGGATAGTGTGAGAATATAAAGATGAAATAATTCTTATGGTGATTTAAAAATGAGAGAAATTTTAAACAGGAAAATATCTGTTATTATTCCAGTACATAATGCAGAAAAATACCTGGAAAAGGCCGTCCAGAGTATAAGGCTGCAAAGCTATGCAGACTGGGAATTGTTTCTAATTGAAAGTGGATCTGAGGATGCAAGCCTGGAATTGTGCAGGAAGCTTGCCGGGAAAGATCAAAAAATTCAAGTAATAGAAGAAAAAAACAGAGGTATTGGAGCTGCAAGAAATACCGGCTTACGCAATGCAGCAGGAGAATATATTGTTTTTGTTGATGCCGATGATTATCTGCCAGATCCGGATGTGTTTCAACGATATATAAATATAGCAGAGCAGATAGAAACAGACATTATCGTGAGTAATTATGTAAGACTCTGGAATGGAAAAATATTATCAGCGACAGGACATGATGTATTTTCGATATACAGTCCAAATTCTGAGGAATTTCGTTTTCGAGGATTTTTTTCAGTCGGCACATTGTCCTATGTCTGGGGAAAATTATACCGAAAATCTTTTCTGGAAGAGAAGAATATCGTATTTTCTGATTTTGAATATGCAGAGGATAAGCTGTTTAATATGCAGTGCTATATCTGCGGAGCAAGATATGCATTTCTGAAAGAGTGTGGATATGTTTATCGAAAGAACGATAATTCTATCTCATTTCAATATCATAAGAACTCAAGTAAGTGTTGGCTTGGAATCGCAGATACAGTAAGACAGTGGATTGAAAAAGAAGAGAATCCGGAAATATATATGGGACTGGTGTATTATACAATATTTTTTGCGGCATTTTTTGATGGAAAGATGGAATATACCGCGAAGAAAAATTCTCTTCGAGCTGTTAGAAGGATTCTGAAAACCTATGGACGAGATACTCTGGGACGAGAGAGCTTTCAGAAGCTGTTTTCAGATAAATGTTTTCTGCAGCTGCAGCAGCCTGTATGGAAAATTATGATCAGAGGTTTTTCCATGGGAATGAAATTTCAGAGGTATTTTTTGCTGGCAATGGGAATCAAGATATTGATTGATTTCAGAGTTGATGAGAGATTGTCAGATACCGGATTAAGAGAACAACAGTGACCCTGGTTCAGGAATCACTGTTGTCAAAGATACGTATCAGTTTGGTTTTATGATTGCTTTTTTTGAAATTACGCAGAGTTTGCCGCAAAGTAGTGTTTCGCACTTTGTAAGTATTCCGAACAAAACAGATAAATGTGACAGTCCAGAGAATCGGCCAGAAAACCGGGCACAGACTGGCTTTTGGAAAACGAACTTTCATCTGGACATGTCCTTCCTTGAAGTAAGTAACGAGGTTGACTTTCTGGTAGGATGTACTTCCGACGAGTTCACTGGAAACATCCGTACCCATATCACCATCTTCAAGAATACGGATAAGAAATTCTTTACAGTCCTGTGGATCATAGTGAGTCTCAGCATCAATGTGCTGTGGAAGTCCAAGGTAGATCCGGCAGGTCTCCAGAACAATTTCATAAAGGTGACTGATGCGGGAATCCCGGCACCAGCTATGTATCTGATGAAAATCAATTTCATCCGCATGTTTTTTGAGATAAAAAGTAAAATCACACAGCAGACGGATACCGAAACCACTGTATAAATAATGTTTCAGCATATGGTGGATCATATAAAAAGTATATTCCGAAGGCGGCAGAACAGAGTAGGTAAAATCGTTTATTGTCTGTGATGCTGGAACAAGATTTTCGGAGGAATATACGCGGTCTACAATCTGGTTGGCGCGGTCATACTGATACATTCCAACTACACGATAGTGCAGTTCAAGAAGTAACTTGCGTCCTGTTTCAGGAAAAGTATAGTGATAGGTAAGATGATGATCACTGAGTTCATCTTCTGCGATATAACCGTCAGCCTCCAGAAGTTTCTGAGCTCTGGAAACATCGGATTTCCGGCTGATATAGAGATCCAGATCGCCAAGCTTACGGTATTCGGGAACCGGATAGCAGGAGGCAAGACTGATTCCTTTGAGAAGAATGCAGTTGATCCCGTTGTCTCTGAGAAGAGAGACTGTATGACGTGTAAACTGATCGATCTGGTAATAGTTCAGCATCATGCCACGTGTCCGTTGGAGCATGGCCGGATAAAAAGGTGTTCCTCGAAAAGAGGGCAGGACAAAAGGAACGGTGCAGTGATCTTCGGCAAGTCTTGCGATATCAGCCTGTTCTTCAGGTAGAATTGTAACAGGTCTTTTATGACCGGTACAGGTATTCCTGATAATTTCTAAATAATGTTTATATGATTGATGCATGGAAAACTCCTGAAAATTCTGAAAATAAATGATAACAGGTAACTATTCAGAAGGTACTGAACAGTTGCGATAATAGAGTATAACATGAAGTGGACATCAAATAAAGGGGGAGAAGATGAAAAAAACAGAAGGATATCGAATCAGGAAACTGGAGGATGAATATGTAATTCTTCCGTTTGGGAAGAGAGCAGAGGAAGTAAATGAAGTAATCTCTCTGAGTGAAACAGCCGGATTTATGTATCTTCATGCAGAAGAAGCTGATTCGGTTGACGAACTTGCAGAACTGGTCAGCAGGGAATACGGAGTAGACAAAACGGTAGTTTATGAAGACGTAGTGTCTGTTGTCAGAATTTTGAAGGAAAAAGGGCTCTTATTATGATCGCATGTGTCGCAAAAAGCCAGACAGTCTGAAACAAAACGGGCGCACTGGAAGCATCAGAAGCCACAGAGCAGAGAGTAAACGATACAGAGGGTTCCTGATGGAAATTTTTTTGCCGTTACGCACGAAGCCAATGAGTTTGCCTCGGAACTGATCCGGGCGGAGTGGCCCTTCGATTTCATACTGGTTATCTCCGGTCATATAATATCCGTTGGAGGTAATGCGGACAATACGATGCAGGACAAGAATTCCCTGATCGCGGCGGTAAAGAGCAACATCGTTTCTTTTGAGTGATGAAACAGGAACCTGTTGGATAAGTGCCTCATCTCTGCCTGGAATAAAGAGAGGATACATACTGAATCCCTGTGGTTTGAGCCGGATAATATTTCCTTCCCGGAGAAGCTGTTCAAGATCTGTTCTGAAATCTGCTGCGTTCTTTTTCATTAAAAAAATCCTCATTTCCAGTGTGATTTTACAGTAGCACATATATTATAATATGTCGTAGAAAAAAAGACAAGAAAATGTCGGAAAACAGCTTAAATACGGAGTTTGAGGGTTGACTTTTAAATGGATTATGGATAAAATATAAAAAAAAATATGCTGTAAAAAATGAAATATAAAACGAGAAAAGAGAGGAAATAAACATGATGAGCACATACAAAAAACCGGTTGTGACCGTAGATGCAGGAATGGCAGAGGGAGTTTATGCTGCAAGTGGTGCTGCACAGGGAACATTGAATGTTGTTTATGTAATGGTTATGGACAGATGGTCAGCTGGTGGTAAAGGTATGTTGAATGCAGACTGGTCTGACATTAACGGAACAATTACACTGACTCTTAATTTTAATGATACAGTAGATGATGTTGATACAAGTGATGCAGCTGTACAGACATCCCATTCAGGAAAGACTGCTACACTTACTTTTGCAAGTACAGTATCGAATCCACTGACAATCGGAATTCATGTAAATCATGGAACAAGCATTGATGATCTTCAGATGACAGGATATACATATTCTGTAAACTAATATTATGGAAATTCAAATTAAAAGGCACAGAACCCGCGGGCTCTGTGCCTTTTTTAAAATTCGTTCATCATCTTCTCAATTTCTGTCTCATTCAGTACCTCGCACCTCTTATTGCGTATCGCATAGACTCGTGTACAGATATTTAATACTGTAGGACGATGGGTTGTCACAATACAGGTTCTGGGATAGGTATCCTGCATGATATTCTTGAGAACCTTTCTTTCGGTAGCAACATCAAGAGCTGAAGTTGCCTCATCCAGAAGAAGAATCGGCGACTTACGGAGAAGTGCTCTTGCAATAGAAAGTCGCTGTGCCTGTCCTTCAGAAAAACCGCCGCCGCGTTCTTTGACAACGCTCTGAATACCATCGGGAAGCTTTTCCACAAAATCCCATGCACAGGAGAGTTTGAGCGCTTCTATAATATCATCATCTGTGGCATCCGGTTTTACGTTTCGCATATTTTCTGCGATAGTTCCTGAAAACATGGTGTTTCCTTGTGGGACATAGGAAAAAAGCTTTCTGGTTGAAGGCGACATGTTCAGTGTCTGGCTATGATCACTTCCGGCACATATCTGAAACTCGCCATTCTGGGATTGCAGAAGTGACAGAATCAGTCGAAGCATCGTTGTTTTACCTTCACCGGAAGGGCCGACCAGGGCAATGATCTCATGCGGATAAGCTTCCATGGAGGCATCGGCAAAAACTTCTGTTCCGCTGTGGTAGGTATAACTGAGATTCTTCATAGTGAGACCAATACCGCTGGTTTTGTGCTGTTTTTCAAAGATTTTTACCGCATGATTCTGGCTGTAATCTTCCTGTGGCATTTCCACGATATCCATCAGACGTCCGGCAGAAATCGTGAGAGAAATTGCAGAAGGAATCAGACTGGCGAGAGAGTTTACAGAACTGGTCAGTGTTCCGGAAAGAGACAGGAACATGGTCATGGTTCCGTAACTGATGGCATTGCTCCATACGCGGTAAATTCCCCACCCGTAACAGCTGTAGGATACAATAAACCCAACGATCGACATCAGAACAGAGGTCAGAATTGACATTCGCTGGAATTCCAGACGCATGCTGATATAGTCTTTCTGAAGTGTTTTGAGTCGGTCTGTATAAAAATGAATCAGATCAAATGCCTTGATCGTCTGAATATTGGAGAAAGCCTCCTGATTGAAACCATACATCTTGGCATTCATGGCAGCACTTTTCTGGTTGTTGTTCCGCATTCTGCGCAGCAGAGGACGCGACATCAGGGCACTGAACGGGATACCGAGAAGTGCAAACAGAGCAAAGGTCGGATCGTAATACAGAACAACAGCAAGAGCACTGATGAACCGGAAGGTATAGATGATCAGGTTTGGTACCCAGTTCAGAATACCGCTGGAAATGTTGGAAGCATCTGAACTCCAGCGGGTAACAAGGTCACCGGTGTGATATTCCGTCAGAGATTCCCAGTCCGTGACGAGCATTTTTGCAAAAATATCGTTCTTAATCTCAGAATCAACCTTCAAACTGATAAAGGTCGAAGCATAACCGGATGCCTGTGAGACCAGAAGATTTGCGATAGCAAACCCGATCATTGCCGCAAAAGTAGAAAGCAGCCGTCCAGTCTGATGGCCGGTGATGATATCGACAAGATCTTTGGAAATCAGGCTGGAAGCAAGAGAAACACAGGATCCCATAACACCCAGCAGTGTATAGAGAATCATAGATTTCCAGTAACGTCTGCCATACTGGTAGATCCATTTGGTCTGTTTCCACATTTTCTGGAGACTTCCCTGCTTGAGATGCTTCAGGATAAACTGGAATTTTTCTTTCATCGAGCTTCCTCCAGTCTGTCAATTTCTTTCTGAACAGTATACACGGCAGATGGATTTTTTGTGCAGAACAGATGCAGTACCGGTACATGATCTGCGATTTCTTCCGCAAACTCGAGGTTCATGGAGAAGAAGCGTTCTTTCCAGGAAGGTGAGATCATGCGCTGCATAACCCGGATGACTTTTTCCGGAGGAGTCAGGTTCTGGAGAAAATCTTTCTCCGGATCGCGATCGAGCAGGACAATACCGCCAAGTTCATAATCTGCAGTTGTATAGAGTTCAGAAGTTCCGCACCATGGAATACCGTAAACGATGATTTTATCGCCTTCCATGCCAAGGAGATTGAGATCACCGTTCAGGTATGGGGTCTGCAGAAGATCATGCCACAATCTGGTATGTGTGGATTTTCCCATTCCGGAGTGTCCGGAAAAAATCCAGGCTTTTTCTTTATATAGAATAGATGCGGAATGAATTGCAAACTTGCTGTGCTTTTGGGCGATAAACAGGAAAAAGAGCCGGATTGCATGAAAAATATTTTCCTGTGCCGTGTCAGAAACTTCAGGAGTACAGTAGAATCTGACATAACTTCCGTCCAGACTCATAGATACCTGATAGATATTTGGCATCTGTGGGAAAAGAACAACATAACAGTCAGAGTTTTCAAAAATTGTCATATCTGAATTTCGGAGGAGCACTTTTCCATAAGATTTGCTGGTCGGTGGAGTTGTAAGAAACTCAATCTCCTGGTCTGCATTCTGTGTGGCTTCTGCTTCGCAGAAATCTTTGAAATATCTGGAGAAAAGCTTCGAAGGACCATGGAAGTGAATATGAAGTCCTGCGATCATAATACATAAGGATGGTGTTTCTGACTGAAGCCGGAGAGGTCTGGTAAGCATTCCCATGGACTGCATCTGCTGCAGAAAATCAAGAATATCTTCGCGAAGCATGGGAAAATCCTCTTCTCCAAGATTATATCTGCGAGCAAGCATTTCTGTAAGCAGTTCCACATCTGCCCCCTCATTGTGCTGGATCAGATTCCACAGAAAAGAACTGGTTTCGTTCAGGATTGTTCCTTTTCGCTGATCAGCGATCTGCTGACCGAAAGGAAGAACGTAATTGATTCCTTTTATTTTACGAAGGGTATAGCCTTCCTGACATTTGAACATAAAAAATCCTTTCCAAAAAAGTTATACTTTTGTACAGAAAGAATTATAACATCAGAGAAAAGCTCACACAAGAAAATAACTTCCAAAAGCATTGTTATTGCAATAAGCGGTTGTGCAGGGTAAAATATTAAAAAACCGAGATGGAGAATATCATGACAAAAAAAAGAGCAGTACTGTGTCTGATCGTGATTCTGACAGTAGTATTGGCAGCAGGAGCGGAAATGTTCTGGTTGAGCAGAAGAAAAACAGTAAAAGAATATAAGGAGAGTCAGACGACTTTTGGAAATCCGCTTATGGGATATGCCAGAAATGCGTGGTATAACGATGTTTCAGAAGATATTTCGCTTCTGTATGTGGACATCACATGGGCAGAGCTGGAACCAGAAGAAGGTGTTTATGCCTGGGAGGCAATTGAGGAAAAAAATCAGTTTGCACGATGGAAAAAAGAGGGAAAGCATCTGGTGCTGAGGTTTGTCTGTGATATTCCGGGAAATACCGAACATATGGACATACCGGAATGGCTGTATGAAAAGAGTGGAAAAGCCGGTAAATGGTATGACGGAGAATATGGAAAAGGTTTTGCACCGGATTATGAGAATTCAACTATTATTTCCTGTCATGAACAGGCAGTCAAAGCACTTGGCGCGCGTTTCGGACAGGATGGTCTGATCAGTTATATTGAACTTGGGAGTCTGGGACACTGGGGAGAATGGCATGTGAATTATGGTGAGGGAATTCAGAGAATTCCGGGAGAAGAAATAAGGGAAAAATATATCCTTTCGTGGATAGAGGCTTTTCCTGATGCTATGATTCTTATGCGGAGACCATTTGCCGCTGCAAAAAAATATGGATTTGGGCTGTATAATGATATGACCGGACATCCGCAGGGGACACAGAGCTGGTTTGACTGGATCAACAATGGTGGTGACTATGATCAGACAGGCGAAAAAAATGCAATTGTGTCTATGAAAGATTTCTGGAAGACAGCACCCTCCGGAGGAGAATTTACAAGTTCTCTTTCTATGGAAGAGATGATGGACACAAATTTATCAGAGACTGTAGAATTGATTCGTGAAGCGCATACGACTTTCCTGGGACCGAAGATTCCGGATGAGGATTATGCAGATGAATATAAAGAAGTGCTTAAAAACATGGGGTATCGATTGTGGATTTCGAAGGCAGAGATAAAAAGCACTCGAAACAGCAGTCATCTGGAACTGACCTGGGAAAACTCAGGAGTTGCACCGTTGTATAAAGACTGGCCGGTATACGTCTATATTGAAGATGATACAGGAAAACTTGTCGAAAAAAGAAAAATTCCCATGGAAATATCCTCTGTGCTTCCGGGAGAAAAAAAGGTAACGTCAATCATGCTTGAAACGGACAGACTGAATAGTCTTCTGGAGAAGGGGTATCGTCTTGCTGTCGGAATTGAAGACCCTATGACAGAAACTCCCTCCGTTCGTTTCGCAATGGAAGCTCTGTATAAGGAAGGAAAAAATTATCTCTGGCAATAAGAGAACAGAGAGAATGAGAAAAAGCTCCAAAAAGAAGGAGGGCCGGGCATCTGTGCCCGGCGAGTATGAAAAAGAAAAATATTTATATAAAAAAGCTTTCGCTTTATTTGCTTATTACTATACCGGGAATCTGTGATGAAACTGTGATGAGAAATTGAAGAAAACGTGAGGGATTTCTAAAGAAGAAATAAATTTTATTAAAGAAGCAGAAAAGCAGCTGGAAAATACAGAGACACAAAAATAAAAAGAAATTAGCCGTTGTAAAAGTCCTCCTACTCATTTATAATGAAAAAAGATTCTAAAGAGAGTTCTGTTACTGTGCACGAAGTGAACAGTAACGAATTTATAGGGAAAACAGGAGGAAAGCCTTGAAAAAAGAGTTAGTTATTGTTATTGATTTTGGCGGTCAGTACAATCAGCTGGTTGCAAGACGTGTCAGAGAATGTAACGTATATTGCGAAATCTATTCATACAAGACCGATCTTGAGAAGATTAAAGCGATGAATCCTAAGGGAATTATCCTTACCGGCGGCCCGAACAGCTGCTACGAAGCAGATTCACCGACTTATCAGAAGGAGCTGTTTGAACTTGGTGTTCCGGTTCTTGGACTTTGCTACGGCGCTCAGCTTATGATGCATGTCCTTGGCGGTAAAGTTGAAAAAGCAGATGTCAGCGAATATGGTAAGACAGAATTGCTGGTTGACAAAAAAGATTCCAGCATTTTCAAAAACGTATCAGAAAAAACAATCGTTTGGATGAGCCATACAGATTACATTTCCAAAGCGGCACCTGGATTTGAAATCTCTGCACATACAGCAGACTGCCCGGTAGCAACAGCAGAAAACGCAGAAAAGAAACTGTATGCAATTCAGTTCCATCCGGAAGTACTTCATTCTGTAGAAGGAAAGACAATGCTGTCCAACTTCGTACTGGGTGTATGTGGATGTGCCGGTGACTGGAAGATGGATGCTTTTGTTGAGCATACGATTAAGGAAATCCGCGAAAAAGTTGGCGATGGCAAAGTACTTCTTGCCCTGTCCGGTGGAGTTGATTCTTCTGTTGCAGCAGGTCTCCTTTCCAGAGCAATCGGAAAGCAGCTTACCTGCGTATTTGTAGATCATGGCCTTCTCCGCAAAGACGAAGGTGATGAAGTGGAAGGCGTATTCGGACCAAACGGACAGTTCGATTTGAATTTCATCCGTGTCAATGCGCAGCAGAGATACTATGATAAACTTGCCGGTGTAACAGAGCCGGAAGCAAAACGTAAGATCATCGGTGAAGAATTCATCCGAATTTTCGAAGAAGAGGCAAAGAAGATTGGAGCAGTGGATTTCCTTGCACAGGGAACTATTTATCCTGACGTTGTAGAGAGTGGTCTTGGCGGAGAATCTGCAGTGATCAAATCCCATCACAACGTAGGTGGTCTTCCGGATTTCGTAGATTTCAAAGAAATCATTGAGCCACTTCGTGATCTTTTCAAAGATGAAGTCCGTAAAGCCGGTCTGGAGCTTGGAATTCCGGAAAGACTGGTATTCCGTCAGCCATTCCCGGGACCGGGACTTGGTATCCGTATTATCGGAGAAGTGACCGAAGAAAAAGTACGCATCGTACAGGATGCAGATTTCATCTATCGTGAAGAAGTCGACAAAGCAGCCGCCGACTACAAGAAAGAACATGGAGAAGAACCATCCTGGATGCCGAACCAGTACTTCGCAGCGCTTACCAACATGCGAAGTGTAGGGGTTATGGGCGACTTCAGAACTTATGATTATGCAGTTGCACTTCGTGCAGTCAAGACTATCGACTTCATGACAGCAGAGTCCGCAGAGATTCCATATGCAGTGCTGAATAAGGTAATGAACCGTATCATCAATGAAGTTAAGGGTGTAAACCGCGTATTCTATGATCTGACCAGTAAGCCACCGGGAACGATCGAGTTTGAATAATATATTAGAGCCAAGAAATGCCTATTTTACGGGCTTTCTTGGCTCTTTCTATGTCTGGTGACAATCAAATGACAATACTTTTTTAATATTATTGTAAATAATTTCTTTTTATTTAGCTGGGAATTGACTTTTCCAGTCTAAATAATCTTTTTCTGTAATCTCTTCATTTCTGAATTTCTGGTACATATCAGCCCATGCTCCAATATTATCCAGCATATTTAAAGAATCATGTCCTTTGTCTTTAAACATGAGTTGTGGTACGCCGGATTCATCCCGGTAGGCGTGCAGACCATATTGATCCTCTAAAGCAAATAATGCGTGCATGACACTAACATAAGTATCAAAGTTTGGATCAGACATGGCGTATGGACTGATCTTTAATGAGTTTGCTATTTTTTCCAATTGTTCTGATGATGGAAAACGATTCCCAAGTTCATAATTTCTAATTGCCGATTCGCTCAATCCGGACATGATTGCCAATTCTTTCTGTGTATATCCTTGATCGATCCGGAATTTTCTTATTTTCTCACCTACTGTCATAGGAAAACACTCCTTTGCTGATTGTTACTTAAAAGTATAGCATAAACAGTTCAAAAATGAAATATAAAAATAAACCGTTCATTTTTGAAATTATTCTATTGACAGTACGGAAATGAAATGTTATGATGCATATACACCGTTCGATAATGAACTGAAAAAGAAAGGAGGGATATAGATGGCTAGTAAATTATTTATATCAGCAAAAGAAGTAGCGAAAGAATTAGAAGTATCTGATTCCTATGCGTATCGTTTGATCCGTCAGTTAAATGCGGAATTGGAACAAAAAGGTTTCGTTGTTGTCAAAGGAAAAATCAGCCGTAAATATTTTGAAGAACGAGTTTACGGTATGAACGAAATGAAATAGCAGGAGGTGATGTTTTGACAGTAATCAAAAACCAAAAGTCAAATACTTACGAGGTAAGAACCTATTATAAGGACTGGACCGGCGTAAGAAAGCAGAAGACGAAAAGGGGATTTAAACGCAAATGTGATGCCCAGGAATGGGAAAGAGCGTTTAAATTAAAGGAGAATTTGAGTCTGGATATGTATTTTGAAGATTTTGTAGATCTTTATCTGAATGATATCAAATCCAGAATCAAATATAATACCTGGCTGACGAAAAAGCATATTGTAGAAAAAAAGATTCTCCCATATTTTTCGAAAAAGAAGTTGCAGGAAATAAAACCTTCCGATATTCGACAGTGGCAGAACACCATGATGAACTATCGAAATAAACAAGGAGAAGGCTATTCACAGGTCTATCTAAAGACCATCCATAATCAGCTGAGTGCAATTTTGAATCATGCAGTTAATTTCTATGATTTGAAAAGCAATGCTGCACGCAAGGCAGGATCTATGGGAAAAGAAAGAACAAAAGAGATGCTTTTCTGGACAAAAGAAGAGTATATGAAGTTCATTGAAGCGGTGGCGGATAAGCCGATCTCCTTTTATGCATTTGAAATTCTATATTGGTGTGGAGTCCGTATGGGAGAGTTGTTAGCGCTGACACCGGCAGATTTCGATTTTCAGGCTTGTACTATCCGGATCAATAAATCTTATCAAAGATTAGAGGGGAAGGATATTATTACGGATCCAAAGACTGTGAAGAGTAATCGTATGATCACCATGCCGGAATTTTTAAGCGAAGAATTAGAATCGTATATAGGAATGCTGTATGGTTTAAATGAAAATGACAGGATATTCCAAATTTCAAAAAGCTATCTTCATCATGAAATGGATCGAGGTGTGAAGTTGTCAGGAGTGAAGAGAATACGAATCCATGATTTACGACATTCTCACGTGTCATTGTTGATCAATATGGGGTATTCTGCGGTGGCAATTGGAGAAAGGGTAGGGCATGAAAGTGTGGAAATCACATATCGATATGCGCATTTATTCCCGACAATCCAAACAGAGATGGCGGAAAATCTAAATCAGGAAAGAGAGGAATATCTAGATGAGTGAAAAAAATAGGGATAACAAGAATCGGTGGCGTAATGTAACTATAGCGTTTCGAATGTCTCCGGAAGAAAATGAAGAGCTGGATTTAAGAGTAAAACTTTGTGGATACCAGACGAGACAAGAATATATCATTGAAAGCGTTTTACATCAAAAAGTCACAGCAGTAGGAAATCCATTGATGTTAGTACAGTTTAGAAAACAGCTTCGAGGGATTGAAGAGGAACTGAAAAGGTTAACTATATTAGAGGATGCCGATGAAGAGTTGTTTACACCTATTCGAACAATGTTGGAGATATTAAATGCATTTGCAGAAGAAAGAAACTATGAAAGAAGGAAAAAAGAAAAAGCCCAGAAATAATCTGAGCAAGTTCCTTGATTATCAGAATAACTGATATACCATCCTAACAACTTGAGTATATCACAAAATTGTTGTTGCAACAATTGTTAAATTCTGTTTGCCAGGGACTTGCCCGGTTGGGCAGGAGGTGGAAATGGAAGATAATTATAGAGAAGTAAAAAAGGCAGAACCATGCCTGAAATTGATCCACATGGATCAGGTTGAAGTGGAAGAAATCGAATGGCTCTTTTATCCCTTCATACCATACGGGAAGGTCACCATTATTCAGGGAGATCCTGGAGAGGGGAAAACCACCGTGGTGTTGCAGATCATTGCAAAGTTAACAAAAGGAGAAGCAATATTAAGTGAAACAAGCGAAGGGAAATCCGAAGAGGCAGGTGTAGAGCCAATCAATGTGATTTATCAAACAGCTGAAGATGGATTGGGCGATACGATCAAACCGAGATTGTTAGCGGCAGGGGCAGATTGTTCCAGAGTCTTGGTAATTGATGACCAGGATCAGCCATTAACCATGGTAGATGCAAGGCTGGAGGAGGCGATTATACAGACGAAAGCAAGACTTGTAGTATTAGATCCAATTCAAGGCTTTCTAGGGGCTGGTGTTGATATGCATAGGGCAAATGAGATTCGTCCATTGATGAAAAGAATTTCTGTATTAGCAGAGAAATATCAATGTGCCATTATTCTGATCGGTCATATGAATAAGAATAGTAATGGAAAATCATCCTATCGTGGATTGGGTTCTATTGACTTTCAAGCGGCAGCAAGAAGCGTGTTGATTGTTGGAAGAGTGAAAGATGAACCGGAAATCCGAGTGATCTGTCATGTAAAGAGTTCTCTTGCTCCGGAAGGAGATGCTATCGCCTTTCGATTAGACAAAGAAAAAGGATTTCATTGGATTGGAAAATATGACATCAGTGCAGATGACTTATTGTCTGGTGATGGACGAGGGCAAAAAATCCGAAGTGCGAAAGATTTTTTAAAAGAGATCTTAGCAAATGGATCAATGGAACAGGCAAAAATAGCGGAAGAAGCAGAAGAACGAGGAATTAAAAAGAAAACACTTTGGAATGCGAAGAAGGAATTACAGATTGATTCTGTGAAGATAGGAAATAAATGGTTCTGGATGTTACAAGAAGAGTAAAGGAAGATGGCAAGATTACCATATCTTAAAGAATAGGGAATCTTGCCACCTTGATTAAAAAGGAGTGAAGTGATGAAAAAAGTACAGATTGATTATGAACTGTTTCGAAAATTGATCTTTTATCATTTGGGTTCAGATGATCAGTATGAAGAAGATATTCGAAATGGCTTGGAAGAAAAATTGGATGCATTAGTCAGACATGAACTCTATACGAAGTATAAGACTGCTCCTTCTGAGGAAGAGCAGGAGAAAGCACGACAGGAATATTTAGATAAGCGTGGAGTGTCAGCTAGTTATCGATGGTGATGTTTGTTTGGGGAATATAGAACAGGAGCGTGGCACGCACCTGTGAATATCAAACAAGGAGAATTGCTGTAGGGTGTAGCCGATACAGTACTGGCTGATTTGAAAGCTCCCGGCAGGGCGCAAGAGTACTTTTGATGGACGTTAGGCTGTCGAAAGTGCTTTTGCGTTACTTTTGACAAAAGTAACAAAACATGATCGCCATATCTGGCGTTTTAAAATGAAGGAAAGGAGATTTATTGAAGAGGACAATTAGTTTTATGACAGGGAAAGGCTCCCTGAACCATAATAGTAGAAAATTTCATGCAAAGAATACGGATCCGAATAGAACCCATTGGAATGTTGAATATTGTAATGAAGATATCAAAGATGTATATCATGAATTGTTTGATGATGCCTTGAAGCGTTACAACGATAAGCAGACTCGGAAAGATCGTAAGATCGATGATTACTATGAAAAGATACGTTCTGGAAAACAAGAAAAATTATTTCATGAGGTTATCCTTCAGATCGGTGATAAAGATAATATGGGATCAGAAACGATGGAAGGACAACTTGCTGCAAAGATATTAGATGAATACATGAAAGGATTTCAAGAACGGAATCCTACGTTGCGAGTATTTGCTGCACATCTACATTTAGATGAAGCAACACCACATCTACATATTGATTTTATTCCTTATGTTACAGGAAGTAAGCGAGGACTTGATACAAGAGTATCTTTAAAACAAGCTTTATCGTCATTAGGATTTAAAGGCGGTTCCAGAAGTGAGACGGAGCTAAATCAATGGGTGCAATCGGAAAAGCAAAAATTAGCTATGGTCATGAGAGAAAATGAGATAGAATGGGATCAGAAAGGAACTCATGAACAACATCTTTCTGTATTGGATTACAAGAAAAAGGTTCGAGAACAGGAAGTAGAAGAATTAACGGAACATAAGAATTTATTGGAACATGATTTGCATGATATCAGTGAATGTGTGGATGAGATCCAAAAGGAAAAAGCGCAAGCAGAAAAAGAGAGAGATGCAGTAATTAAAAAGACAGAAGTGTTAGAGAAACGATTTTCTGCACTAAATTCAAAAGCTGGACTTGTTGACTCACATGCACGTGAGTATGGATATTATCCGGAAGAATGGCTGCCAGAAGCCGGAACTTTAGAGTCAGCAAAATCTTATCGGAAGAGAATATTTCCTTTGGTGAAAAAAGTTGCGAATATGATACAGGCATTATATAGCAAGTATTTGGATTTGAAAAACAAAAATCAAAAGCTGTCAGATCGAAACATAGATCTTGAAAATCGTGTAGATCGGTTGAGAGAGGAAATATCTGTTATAAAGAAAGAGAATGTAGCTTTGTTAAATGTGGCATATGATATGGATCGTGTTGTAGCTGTTTTGGGAGAAAATAAGGTCAAGGAAGCAATAGAAGTGGCAAAGCATTTGGAACAGGTAAATGCAAAGCAAAAAGGTAAGAAGAGACGTACAGATAGAGAGGGGAGATAAAGGGAGTCGAAGAAATCAAATCTATGTTTAGAAAGTACGGTTTAGATGTTGACTTTTGAAGTATAAATTAGAGAGAGTAGATTTTATACAGAAAGAAATAAAAGAGAGGAGAATAAATAGTGTAATAAATAAATAGTGTAATATAAGTAAGCAGACAGTTTTTTATAGCTGCTTTTATATGGTCTGAAAACTTGTCTGAAAATTTATTTGAAAAGTGTAACTAGATGGCATAAATTATTGCTATGAAGTATGAAGGTATTAAATATAATCAGGAAGGAGGTTGTTAGAGTGGACGATGATGAAATCGTGGAATTATTTTTGAAGAAAGATGAATCTGCAATTATTCATACTGCTGAAAAGTATGGTTGCAGATTACGTTCGATTTCGCAACGAATTACTGCAGATATTTTAACTGCTGAGGAGTGTGAAAATGATACATACCTCGAAGCATGGAATAGAATTCCACCAAATGAACCCAGAACGTATCTTATAGCATTTTTGTCAAAAATCATTCGTAATATATCTATTAATAAATGCATAGAGAAAAATCGATTGAAGCGCAGAGCATATATTGTAGAGCTATCTAGTGAAATGGAACAGTGTATTCCAGCGGTGAATGATGTTGAAAGCTATGTTGATGGAGTTGAGATAGGCAGGGTAATCAGTACATTTCTTCGCAAACAGCCTAAAGAAAAGAGAATAATTTTTATGCATAGATACTATTATTGTGATACTGTTTTGTCGATTGCAAAGCGTTTTGGATATTCGGAAAGTAAAGTGAAAATTATGCTTTATCGTATGCGAAAAGACCTTCGAGTCTATTTAACAAAGGAGGGATATTTTTTATGAATGGAAAAGAATTATTGCAAAGTATGAGTGAGATAGAAAATGATTTAATCATTCAGTCAGAATTTGAATTTCATCAAAAGAAAAAAATAATTCATGTTAAAAGAAGGATAGCAATTGCAGCGTGTTTATGTTTGTGTTTATGCGGGACAGTGCCTATATTGGCATTTGCCGGCAATGATTTTGCACATGAACTTCTTTATTCGATTTCTCCATCAATAGCTCAAAAACTTAAGCCGATTAATGTTTCGTGTGAGGATAATGGCATTGAAATGACAGTAGTTGCAGCGGAAGTAAATGGCGAAAAAACAACCATTTTGTTGTCAATGCATGATAAGATTGCTAAAAGACTAGATGAAACAACTGATCTTTTTGATAGTTATAGTATTTGCACTCCGTATGATCAAAGTGGAGGATGTTCTCTTGTTAGTTATGATGCTGGTACGAATACGGCAACATTCATGTTAACAATTGAGCAAACAGACCATATATTGCTTCCAGGTGATAAAATTACGTTTTCTGTAAATCAGTTGCTCAGCAAAAAAGAACACAATAATTTTAAAATTGAAAAAATAGATACAAACAACGTGTATTCTATAACAGAGTTTCTAGAGGAACCAGATATCAGAGGAGGTAGTGATTCGGAGTCTGAATCCATTGATGGGGATAATATGTTATTTATTAAACCTGACGAAGCAAATGCTATTATTCTCAAAAAAGGGGTAGCTGTTACTGGATATGGAATCGTAGAAGGGAAGTTGCATATTCAAGTTAGATTTAGCGATATTCTTAATACAGATAATCATGGTTATGTATATTTGAAAAACGAAGATGGAAAAGTAGTTAATTGTCAATCAAGTGTTGCATTTTGGGATCAGAGTCATGTGAATAGTTATGAGGAGTTTGTTTTTGAAGTATCTGCAGAAGAACTTGTTAACTATGAAATATGGGGAGAATTTTGGACATGTAACAATGCACCGATAGAAGGGGAATGGCAAGTTACATTTCCGGTGGAGAAAAATGAATAATAACTTTTAAATAGAATTTCTTGTATAGATAGTAGATGATTATTAGTTGATCTTGATATATAGCATATTGTTGACAATAAAATGACAATACAATCAGATGAAAACATAGCGAATTCATACAAAACAGTTCAAAAACGAACGGTTTCAAGAACGGAATACCAGAGAAACACTACAAAGCAGATAGAACTTTGCGAGTTTGAGTAATCCACACAATTATAAGAACTCAGTATTTATGCG
>OLNE01000579.1_pt1 | contig 33192 bp, 34 predicted proteins | sample 1672431 | NCBI WGS metagenome assembly OLNE01 (sample SAMEA3136685, study PRJEB25190) | human gut metagenome | reverse complement strand
AACGTCGATGATACTTGGTGGGTGACTGCCTGGGAAAGTAGAAAGTTGCCGGAACTCATGGCCCGTTGGTCAAGCGGTTAAGACACCGCCCTTTCACGGCGGTAACGCGGGTTCGATTCCCGCACGGGTCACCACAAAAAAGCTTTTCATTATGAAAGGCTTTTTTTGCTTTTATATTACCCACGTTTACGTGTCAATTCGATTGCTTCTTTACCTGTCATATGTTCTATCTCGATTTCAATACAGGACAGGGCATTCCACTCGCGTTTAATTTCTTTTTCCACTGCAGTCACATCATTATTATACTTCAAACCAAAAACTTTTGCCGCGTGAAAATTTTCTTTATCTGTATTTAAAATTCTTGCTTTACCGAATAAAATAACGCTTTTAAAATAAGTTGTAAGTTCTTCTTCAACAATATCGTCTTTATCAACAACGCAAAGCGACACTTTATTACACTTGTTTATAGCGTCGATTTTATGACCGTTTTTTGCACCATGGAAATATATTTTATCATCGGCATACACAAAATTAATCGGCACGGTAACTTTTTGTGTCAACAAGACTGTTAAAAAAGTATGAAGAATAGTTTAAAATTTGAATAAACTATGAATATTTCGTTGATTTTTTAAATTTTTTATGATAAAATGTAATCTCCAAAAACAAAAAATTAATGAAAGGAAATTTACCATGGAAAAACTTTTTAAACTAAAGGAACACGGTACAGATGTCAAAACTGAGATTATTGCCGGTATTACAACATTTCTTGCAATGGCATATATTCTTGCCGTAAACCCATCATATTTGGGTGGAATTGACGGAATGTCAGCCGGAGCGGTATTCTCGGCAACTGCAATTTCAGCAGGTATAGCTACATTATGTATGGCGTTCTTTGCAAACTATCCTGTTGCTCTTGCATCAGGTATGGGACTAAATGCATTCTTTGCATTTACAGTATGTGGTGCTATGGGTTACAGCTATAAAGTTGCATTGACCGCAGTATTTATTGAAGGTATCATATTTATGTTGCTTTCACTATTCAAATTCAGAGAGGCTCTTGTAAACAAGATTCCTTCAAACCTTAAATTTGCTATCACAGCAGGTATCGGTCTGTTTATTGCAATCATAGCATTGCTTAATGCAAACGTTGTTGTAGCAAGTGAATCAACAACTGTTGCACTTGGTGAACTTTCTTCACCGACTGTTGTACTTTCGCTTGTAGGCTTGCTTATAATCGGCGCTTTACAGCATTACAAAGTTCCGGGCGGAATACTTTTAGGTATACTTATAACTTGGGTTCTTGGCATTATAGCACAGCTTGTAGGTTGGTATGTGCCAAATCCTGAGGCAGGCGTATATTCAGTTATTCCTCAATTCTCACTAAGTTCTTTTGAGGCTCCGAAGATGTTCCAATTTGACTTTGGATTTATAGCAAAGAATGTTCCTGCATTTATACTTATCGTATTCACATTCTTGTACACAGATATTTTTGATACAGTAGGTACACTTATAGGTGTAGCGGAAAAAGGAAAGCTTCTTGATAAAGACGGCTCACTTCCAAACGCAACGGGTGCTCTTATGGCTGACGCTGTAGGTACTGTTGTAGGTGCTTGCTTCGGTACATCAACTGTTACAAGCTACGTTGAATCAAGTGCCGGTGTTGCGGCAGGCGGCAGAACAGGTCTTACAGCAGTTACAACTGCAGTATTGTTTTTCATATCATTGATATTCGCACCAATCTTTACATCAATCCCTTCATTCGCAACAACTCCTGCTATGCTTTATGTTGGCTTGTTGATGCTTTCATCAATCAGACAAGTTAAGTTTGACGGTGATATTGCCGATGCAATCGGTGCATTCTTGGCAATCATTATGATGCCGCTTACTTATTCAATCGCTAACGGTATTATGTTCGGTATCGTATCATGGGTAATACTAAAGCTTGTTACAGGTAAGGCAAAGGACATCAGCGCTGTTATGTGGATTTCAGTTGTATTATTTGCAATCTACATCGGTCTAAAAGCGGCTGGCTTGGCTTAAGACAATTTGTTAATTTAAGAACACTCAAATTTTGAGTGTTCTTTTTTTATTAATTAATTGCAAAAATATTCAGTGTGTGTTATAATATAAAATACAAATTAATGAATAAACGGAGAAAAACAATGACGTATTTTCTTAAAGAAGATTATGAAATATATGATTCATTGCCGTGCAGTGCGGTGGTGTTTTCTGTTGATGATAATTATAAAATATATTACACCAATGACACATACAACAATGGAAATTTTAATCAAGATAATATTATAGTTGAAGAAGAATGTCGCAAATCATTTGATAATACAATCCGAAGTGCCGACACTCCCAAGCGACTGTATTTCAAAAGCAAAAACTTGAGCGGTGACAGTATATATATTTGTATGTTTGCCGTAAAGCTTGATGATAAGCACATATTTGCATTGTTGTTTGACGACTCTGAAAACAAGAAGAAATTTATGGAGCTTGAAAATCAATGTTCAAAGTATATCATCGCATTAAGTGCGACAAATGAGTACTTTTTTGAATATGATTCTCAAAAAGATACAAACACGATATTTTATATGTCGTCTATCGACAATGAAATGTTGGAACGTCCTGTTCAGAATTTTATGAAAAATCTTGATAATAATACGTATATGTTTCAGGAAGATACAATACTGCTCAAGTCTTTAAAAGGGAGACCCGTAAAAGGCGAATTGACGATTGATGCACGTATGCGTATGAATGACTCAGAGCCGTTTGAATGGTACAGACTTGTATTGAAACCGTCCGAGAAAACGAACACATATATCGGCTGTGCACGAAACATAAACGAAACAAAGAAAAAGGAAGAACAGCTGAAATTAAAAGCACATATAGATCCGCTTTCAAAAGTGCTTAACAGAGAAACGGCAATCGAGAAAATTCGAGAGAGATTGAAAACTCAAAAAATGAACGAAGAATGTGCATTTATCGTTCTTGATATAGATAATTTTAAAAACATAAACGATACATTCGGTCATTTGTACGGTGACGCGGTTATCGCGATGGTTGCGGGAAGTATAAAGAGTACGCTTGACAGCAAGGATATAATCGGTCGTTTCGGCGGTGATGAATTTCTTGTGTATATAGATAACACAAAGCCGGAAAAGTTGGAGAGAAAACTTGAAAATATACGTCTTGCCATACTAAAAATGCGTATAGATAAAAATGACGAAAAAGATATTTCGTGCAGTATGGGTGTTACTTTGGGACGTGGCGGAGTGAAGTATGAGGACCTTTTCAGACAAGCCGACAGTGCTTTGTATATGGCAAAGACGAACGGAAAAAATCGCTTTGAATATTTCAACGGTGAATTTATTGATAAAAATGCTTTGACATACGCCGGAATTATGACCGAAGAATATGAAAGCGAAGAAGTTTCGGAAAATCACGATATAATAATGGTTGCACTTGAAATTGCGTCTAAATCAACCGATTCGGATAATGCCATATCAAATCTTATGCGTCATATCGGTGTTGCAGTTAATCTTGACTGTATTCAGATTATGAAATACGATATGATTAACGATAAAGTTGAAATAGAATTTCAGTGGTGGAAAGAACATGACGGTGATTATAATGTTGTGTTCACTGATAAAAAGAGCGGTTATTACGAGCATAATGACCTTGTTTTGTTTAAAAAGAGATTTCAAAAGGATAATATATTTAAGTATACCCCTGCTTTTAAAGAGGAATTTACACAAAAATACAGGAACATATTTGAGGCGGCGGAACACGTTCAAATGATATATTCATCAAATACCGAAAACGAAGATGTATATTATGTTGTCTGTTATCAGTGTTGGGACAAACAACGTATTTGGGAAAAGAACGAATTTGACGATATGTTTGAAATAACAAAGATACTGTCAATGTTTATGAAATCGTCACACATAATCACGGAACGTGAAAAATTCCTTCAAAATAAAGTTGATAATGACGATTGTGGCGTATTTACGTTGAGTAAGTTTGAAGAAGAAGTCGGACGAATTACGAGAAACGCTCACGTGACAAACAAAAAAATCGGATTTGTGTATTTTAATTTTAACAGATTTTATGAGTTTAACCGTATTTACGGTCGTGAAGAGGGTGACAGAGTTTTAAAACAATTTGCAAAGTTTTTGCTTGTTAGCTCTGAAGAGGTATGCGTGAATTGTCATTTGAACGGAACGGATAAATTTATCAGTTGTTTTATGTTTGAAGAAGGTGTGGACTTAGAAACGAAAATACAACAAAAGCTTGAAGCTTTTTCCGATACGGTCGGAAATTATAAAGAATGTCCTGTTGTGATAACCGCAGGCATCACGACGATTAATCCGGGTGAAAACGTTACCGAGGCACTTGATTTGGCTTATCATACGTTGAAAGGTGCAAATGCAGAAAAAAGCATTTGCATAATGGCTAAGGAATAGTAGCCACTTGATTTTAAAAGTAATATATGTTAAAATGTAATATAGAAAGTATTTAATACAAGGAGGAATTTTAAAATGGATTTAAGATGTGCATCAAACCCAAAAGATGTAAAGCATTACACAACTGAAAGATTAAGAGAGGAATTTCATATCAGCGGATTGTTTACTCCGGATAATTCAAAAATGGTATATAGCCATATTGACCGTATTATCACAGCCGGATTTATGCCTGTAAAGCAAGAGCTTGTATTGGAGGCTGGTAAGGAACTTGCTGCTGACTACTTCCTGCAAAGACGTGAAATGGGCTGTATCAATATCGGCGGAAAAGGTATAATCACAGTTGACGGTACAGATTATGAAATGAACCCTCGTGACGGTATCTATATCGGCAGAGGCAATAAGGAAATTACTTTCAAGTGCGTTGACGAAGCAAACCCACCGAAGTTCTATGTTTCATCATGTCCTGCTCATAAGGAATATCCGACAGTAAAGATTGATATTACAAAGGCTAAGAAAGTTCCTTGCGGCAGTGTTGAAGATTGTAATAAGAGAGTTATAAATCAATATATCCACCCTGAAGTTATGCAGAGCTGTCAGCTTGCAATGGGTCTTACAATGCTTGACGTAGGTTCAAACTGGAACACTATGCCTTGTCATACACATGACAGACGTATGGAAGTTTATCTATATCTTGATATGGGCGAAAATGACGCAGTATTCCATATGATGGGCGAGCCTGACGAAACAAGACATATCATTATGCATAATGAAGAAGCTGTAATTTCACCAAGCTGGTCAATACATACAGGTGTCGGCACAAAGAATTACTCATTCATTTGGGCAATGTGCGGTGAAAACCAAGAGTTTGACGATATGGACTTCATTGAAACAAAGGACTTGAAGTAATAGGAGAAGTAAAATGTATATTGGAATGAGAGGTCATGACTTCGATACTAATACGCTTGACGCTTTGTGCGAAAAGTGTAAAGAGTACGGCGTTGGCGGTGTTCAGCTTGTGCTTTTGAGATCGTTGGCTGATTTTAAGAAAGGTAATTTTACACCTGAATATGCTAAGTCAATCGGTGATAAATTGCATGAAAACGGTATTCGTGTGCCGATTTTGGGCTGTTATATCAATCCGTCTGACGCAAACGAGGAAAGCCTTAATGAAAGCCTTAATTATTTTATCGAGAATTTGCATTATGCAAAATATATCGGTGCGGAAATGGTCGGTCTTGAAACTTGCCGTTTCAGTGATGACGATGAAATAAATAACTCCGAAGAAACATATCAGTATCTTTTGAAGAATATGAAAAAACTTGTTTCTGCGGCGGAAGAAATAGGCGTAAATGTTGGTATTGAGGGCGTTCATTTTCACGTTATAAATACTCCGACAAAGATGAAAAGATTGGTCGATGACCTTAATTCACCAAATGTCAGAGTTATATTTGACCCTGTTAATTATATCAATACCGCAAATTATAAAAATCAAGATGAAATTATTAATACTCATTTTGATTTGTTGGGCGAGAAAACAAAGTTGCTTCACTTGAAAGATTTTAAACTTGTTGACGGTGAAGTTGCTTATGAATTCCCGTGCGACGGATTGCTTAATAAAGATTTGCTTTGGGATAAGCTAAAGCAATATAATCCGGATATTGCAGTTATTCTTGAAGAAGTTAAGGAAGATCACCTTGCACAAGTTAAGGCTGCGGTTGAAAAGAGATTTGTATAAATAAAAAGTCTTGATGTGGGTAAATGACTCACATCAAGGCTTTTTTACTGTGGTATAACAGGTAGACGGTGGGGATAATAATATGAAATTGTATGAAGTAAATAATCAACTTATAAATTCTCTTTTGAATGTTTGGAAAATTTCCGTTCGTGCAACACATTTTCTTTCTGATTAGCAAGTAAATAAGATTAAAGAATATGTTCCACAGACTATAAAAAGCGTAAAATATCTTGTTGTTGCCGAAACGGATAACATTGTCGGTTTTATGGGAACTTAAAATAATCGTTTGAAAATGTTGTTCATTTCACCACAGGAACGAGAAAAAAGGAATAGCTAAACAATTTGTGCGATATGGCGTTCAAAATTATAATATATAGTAAGTAACCGTCAATGAAGATAACCTTAAAGCGGTTGGATTTTACAAACACTTAGGCTTTTAAATATATAAAAGAACAGTCTACAACGAAGAAGGAAATCCCTATCTGCTTTTGTATATGAAGTTGTTGGGATAAAGTTTTGAATTTAGAAAGGAAGAATTATATGATAAAAATACTATTCGTCTGCCACGGCAATAGTACGAGTGTAAAAGACGTATCGGCTTTTGATTGGGTAAATCGGGGCAAATCGTGCCGTTAGGAAAAGTCCCTTACTACGGTTTTACTACTATTCAACAGATGAAAAAATATATATGTACATATCCTATTTTATTGTGATTAGACACCATACAGGTGTCTTTTTTTACAAATAAATATTGTTCTGAACTTCATAAATCGCACAAATTTCGAGAATCATTCCAACAAAAATTCTAAGATATAAGTGCTCTTTATTTGCCGATATTAGTTGCTATTTTCTGAGTTTAGAGTTATATATGTGATAACAAAAAATTATTGTATATGAAATAGGAGGCAGTAATATGGCTAATCAAAAAGATATCAGTAGCATTAAAAATAACATTCCAATAAGCGAAAAATATATGTTGACAATATATGAGGCTTCTGCTTATTTCAATATCGGAGTTAAAAAACTCAGACGGATGGCAGAAAACAATGAAGGCAGATTCGCTTTTTATATGGGTAACAGATATTTGATTGTAAGAACAAAGTTTGAAAACTACATCGAGAAGTTGATTATGGACGAATTTGATATGAATGAGGATTGGTAAGGCTGGTTAGAAGAAAAGACTAACTAAAAAAATAAATAAAAAGGAAAAAATAAAAAAACTTTATCTGATCAAAAACGAGTATAACAAACAGACTTCCAAAAGGAATCCAAAAAATTATATAAAAACAATTATGTAACAGGAATATAAGCTAAATTTGATTTTTCTAAAATAAAAATCAAATTCACTAGCTTCTTTGCGTGAGATATAGTAATATTTGCACTCAAAGCGTTTTTTGCAATATATGTAAAAAGAATGTCATACTCTCAAAAGTATAACTTTTTGAGAGTATGACATTTGGGGACTTATTGTTAAGATATTACAAAATCTTAACAATATTCCCAGGAGCAAAATCCATTCTTTTCCAATATTCATCTGTGATATTAATTCTTTTTATAAGAGCATACATTATCTTAAGTGTCTGATTATGAGAACATATTAGACATTGTTTTGTTTTATCAATTGACATAATCAAATCTGTTAAAGATTGTACGCGTAGAATGACATCGTTAAGTGTTTCTCCGTTAGGAATAGTGCTATTAACTGAAATTCTACCATTTACAAACAAGTCTGGAAATGTAACTATAGCGTGTGACTTTGGCAAATTTTCTAAAATACCCAGAGAACGCTCTAAAAGATTATCTGTATATATGACATCTGATATAAATAACTCTGAAGGAAGGATTCCAAGTGTATATCTACATCTTTTTGAAGTTGATGAATAAACAATATCAAATGTTATATTATGTTTGGGAAGTTGAATGATTTGGTTTGGCAAAATATTACTTTCATGTCTGCCTGATAATATTTCATTTAAATTATTATATGTTTTTACGTGTCTTAAAAAATATATTGACATTATTTCTTCTCCTTTGGAACTTTACCAATATAAGATTTACAATAAATGTATTGTGGGGTCAGAATTTTTTCTATTTTTCCTTGCAAATATTTACTACCACACTTTAAAAATTCATAACCATCATTAAATGTACGAATTTTCTTTTTGTACTGAGCATTAATATTCAAATCAATATTATTATCAATACGAGCAGTAGAAACAATATCATAGGAGATGTGCTGATTATTTATAAGATTATAGTATAATTTTTTATTATATGGGTTTACGTTGGTAATGGCTTCAATTTGTTGTCCCCAACCATGAGGAATAATACATACAGCACCCTTTCTACCACCAAGGTTATATGTCCAATTGTTTTCGCCGATTCTGAATAGATATATAGGTTTGAATACATCAGAGAAAAGGGGGACTAATTCTCCTGGTAATTCTGCAAAAGTTCCAATTGCAATAGATGAATCAGTAGGCATATAATAATGATGTTTGATAATCGATTGCATCGGTTCTTTATTGGCATTTATAGTTTTAGCAAGCCATTTATGAATTTCTTCATTATATTTTTCAAGATGATGAGCTGTTTGTATAAAATATTCAGCCTCGTTACCTTTTATATATCTTAAATATCTATTGTTATCTTCATACTTTTTTATCTTAGAATGATACCAATTTCCTTCTTTGGGATAAAGACCAAAATAGGACTCTTTCATTTCCTTTGCCGATGAATGCAAAATTAAATAATATTCACCTGATTCATCTGTTGCAAACATCAAAAAATGATTTCCACTATCAAAACTAAATGAATATCCACATTCAGATACGGCATTTGCAAAAATATTTTTAATGAATTCTTTGAAATCGTCAAAATATACATCAGTGATTTGTAACTTAAAAACACTGCTTGAACATACATTTACTGTAGCATCAACGGGGATAATAGGAGTACCACATTCCCAATCGATAAGCATTCCTGTGGCAAAACCACCAGCAAGGCGCATTACATTGTTGGGATATCCTAAATCTAAAGAGGGTATTACTATTGCACCACTTTCTTGACGTTTATCATATTTTTTTATGACAGAATTTAGTAAATTCTCTGTTTTTTTTATGTAAGGTAATAAAACTTTTTGAGTATTATCGTCGAGAAGATTTTTAGGATTAAATAAATCTTCTCGACAAGTTATTGTATCATTAAAATCAAATACAAAACGAGATTTATCAATTGCAAATGATGATATTGCCAACTGTTTAAGTTGAGAACTATACAGTTTATATAAATAAATAGAGTGGTTCCCAATTTTTTTTAAATTATAAACGGCATTACGTATATCATAATGCACATGCAAATCTCTTGATAACTTACTGTGAAATTTACATTCTTTTGTTGTGTCAATTAATACACTATTGTTGGATATGGTATCTAGATATCGTCTGTGTGCATTGTATTCTCCAGGGTCGTATAGTTCTTTATCATAGTTAATTGAACTTTGTTCAGTATCAATATTATATTTATAATAAAGCATCACAGAGCCTTTATGATCTTTTTCGTTAGTCCAAAGTTTAGTCGACCTAAAAAGCATAAAAGAATCTGTAATTACAGCATGATCTATATCCAAAAAGGGTAGAAAATGAATTCTTAGATTGCAATTGTTGTGCTGCAATGAAATTTTTAGTTGGCGGATGAGTGACATAATACCTGTATTAAGAGTGTCAATGGGTTCGCTAAAATTTTGTGAGGCAAAAACACTTGGATCCATTATATATATATTAATTTCATTGATTCTTTGAGTTTGAATTGCAGATAATAGGTTTCTTATAATAGGAGCATTACCTTTATTTGTTGCGCTAAAAGCATTTCCTAAAGTTTCTCCGGATATATATATTTTCCCTTGTGCATTATCTATAAGTAAACGACGTAATTCATGAAAATAGCGATAACTAATTTCAGCACATTGTCTTCCAGCATTTCTACTTACTTCAATATTATTTTTTTTTAGGAAAGCATCAACAGTTTCTATTGCTGATATATTAACTTTTTGAAGTTGAGTATTTGTGTGTTCAGCAAATTCAAGATTGTATATTTCACTGAGGCTTAACGATTTTTTTTGTAACAATGCAAATAAAAACCACCATTTCAGTCCTATCAGAATAGAATCGTTATCTTTAGGAAATAAAAATATGTTGTAGATAAGTTCAATCATTTTGTCTGTGACATTTTTTTGTGGGGTTTGCTTATATTTTGAAATGATTTGTTTTGCTTTTTGTGATATATTTTCTAGTGAAGTTGTATTATTATTTATATCACATTTAATGGTTTTGGCTATATTATCAATTTCAGAATATGATATAGCAGCTGATAATTCTTCTTTTGTTTCGCCATTCATTATATTACTTATAGCTGAGTCTGAATATGAAACAATTAGCTCTTTGGAACAACCTAACATATACTCCAAAAAAAGTCGGTTATTTACTCGATTACTTTCTAAATTTTTGGAGCTTTCCTTAGAGTTGGGAAAGCAAGAAAAATAAAATTGTTGAAAATCAGTTAATTTCAAAAGATCACCTCCTAATTCTTATTATAACCAAAAAAGTTTGTTTTTTCAATAGAATTTTAATTTGTTTGGAAAATTCTATTTATGAATTTAAGATGATTATTAAAATTGAAAACTAATTTGCCAGATATTTAGAAATTTTGAAAGATGTACAATTATTTTTTGCTTTTTCACAGTATTAAAAAAACAAAAAATAAATTTTATTTTTTGAGGATGACACAAATTTTGTCTTATAGTACAATGGATATATATAAAAGGGACACTGACATCTATGAAAATAAATGATTAAATTTTATAGATGAAAATGTGATGTATTGATTGACGTGTAATAACAACAAGAATATAAGTGCAATTTTTTATATTTTAATAATTACAATACATGAGGAGGTGTAGAAAAATGACAGAAGAAGATAAAAAATACGCATTCATAACCGAAGCGGAGGGCTTTGTATACTGTGCAACTGATAATGGTGAATCAATTGGGTATTCTGTGGAGAACGACGGAAGTTATGTTGTTCCACATGTAAATTGTTGAATGTGGGTTATAAATGAGTAATTTGGAATGAAAATCAGAACAGATTGTAGCATATAAAATTAATATCAGAATATGTTTAGAAAGAATATAAGTACAGGATTATGAATTGGAATATGTACTATACAGAAAAATCAGAAAATGATTGGCGAGATAGATTATGAGTATATTGTATACAATTTATTTTTGATAATTACTACAAAGAATAAGAGACGTCAAAACTTGATAGGGATCTTATACTTCACAAGTTAGACTACAAAATCGAAAGTGACATTGCCGAAGTTAAGAAAAATCACGAACATAATATTGACATTGTCGAACACTTAAAGGATAGTAACAAGGATTTTGAAGTGAAATATGCTACAGAAAAAGCAATTTATATTAAAATCAATATCCTGCTGGAAGACGTTAAAGCTGTACAAGATGAACGGTACACTATCCGTAATAGCGGAATAAGTGTATATGAGAAAATCTCCCAAAAGCTTACGGTGAATGGTACAGCTACGGTATTTCACGAGAAATCGAAACCAATGTAAATAACGATTTGGATGAAAAAATACATCGTTGAATGGATATTTGAAACTGAAATAGCGAAAAAATGAAAAAACAGAATGCAAAGAAAAGAATGAAATATTTTTCTATGAGGACAGTCTAGTGTTATTTCTATTGCTTGAGTGCCGCTAAAATATTCAAACTGTGTACAGTAAATGAGTTGTATGGAAAAACTGCATATTTTCGCAGAGTTAAAACAGAGTAAATGTTTTTTTTATAGATTATTTGTTGATATTGTCAATACTTGTTTTCATAAATATGATGTGATATAATATAATATACATTAGTAATTTAGAGGTGGATGAAGAGTGCCAAAGAAAACTAAAGAACAAATAAGTTACAATATGAGCAGGGTAAAAAATAAGAATACAGATATTGAACTTATGCTTAGAAAAGAATTATGGGCCAGAGGACTTAGATATAGAAAAAACCTTAATTCAGTTTTTGGTAAGCCTGATATTGTTTTTGTATCATCTAAAGTGGCTGTTTTTTGTGACAGTGAATTCTGGCATGGATATAATTGGAGTGAACAAAAAAATGATTTTAAATCTAATAGGACTTTTTGGGAACAAAAGATAGAGCGAAATATAGAACGAGACAATGAAGTGAATGAGCGCTTGAAATCAGAGGGATGGACGGTAATTAGATTTTGGGGGAAAGAGATAAAAAAAGATGTAAAGAAATGTGCAGATATTATAGAAATTGCATTGAAATCTAATATATAAATTGAATTAATATCTTTATATACACTTAGGAGGAATATTGATATGGCAAGTGCAAAAAGTAAATTGAAAAAATATTTCTTAGATCATGTAGGTGAAAATATATCACGTGAAAAATTACATGAAGTGTCAGGAAATATAAGTGATTGGCCGCGTGCATTGCGTCAATTGAGACAAGAAACTGGATTGGAGATAATTCCAACACAAACGGGCTATGTTTTAACATCGAAAGAACCTAAATTTGAACCAAAAATTCGTGGACATATAAGTAACAAGTTAAGATATGCCGTTTTGCAACGAGACAACGGTACTTGTCAACGATGTGGAGCAAATATTTATAATACTCCGAATGTAAAACTGGTTGTAGATCACAAAATACCCGTTGATTTTGGAGGCGAGACAATTATTGATAATTTATGGACATTGTGTGAAAAGTGTAATGGCGGGAAAAAGTCATTTTATGCTGATTATAATACAAAAGAAATTAAGAAAATCATGAATTTAAACAGTGCGGGTAAGCGGTTGAAGGCTTTTTTTGAGTTAAAGCCAAATGTTGTAATTGAACCCAGCAAATTATCAACGATTGCAAATGTAAGGGATTGGGAAAGAACATTAAGAAAAATCAGAGAAGATTATAGTATGGACATACAATATGTACATCCCTGTGCAGAGTACCCTTATGGAGGTTATATTTTTAATTCATAAATTACTTGATATATATGCATTAAGACGTTATAATGCATATATAAGAATTGGGAAAGGAAAAGTCACATGGGAAGAATTTATAAAACCATAGATTTGTTTGCCGGAATCGGAGGAATCAGATTGGGATTTGAAAAAGCATTCGGTAATCAAATGGAAACAGTATTCGTCAGTGAATGGGACGAGCATGCACAGAAAACTTACAGAGCAAATTTTAAAGATAAATTTGAAATTGCAGGAGACATAACACAAATCAATGAAAAGGATGTTCCGAATTTTGATATATGTCTTGCAGGATTCCCGTGTCAAGCTTTCAGTATGGCGGGTAAAAGACAAGGGTTCAATGATGATTATAAGGGGTTGTGCCGAGGAACATTATTTCTTGATGTTGCGAGAATATGCGAGGAACACAAGCCGGCAGTTATATTTTGTGAAAATGTTAAAGGTTTGGCTATTCATGATAGGGGACGAACTCTGCAAATAATAAAAAAAACATTTGAAGATTTGGGCTATAAGGTTTTTTCGGAGATATTGAATAGCAAAGATTTTGGAGTTCCTCAAAACAGAGAAAGAATTTACATTGTTGCTTTCAGATGTGACATAGCACCGGAAAATTTTATTTTTCCTCGAAAGACAGATGATAGTAAAAGAATTTCAGATATTCTTGAAAATGAACCTGTATCTCCGAAATATTATCTGAGTGATGTTTATTTGAATACTTTGAAAAGGCATAAGGAACGACATGCAGCAAAAGGTAACGGCTTTGGATATGAAATCAGGTCTCTGGACGGTATTGCAGGAGCTATAGTTTGCGGTGGAATGGGACGTGAAAGAAATTTAATTGTTGATAAGAGACAAACAGAATTAATCCCTGTAACGCATATAAAAGGAAATATTAATACAGAAGGCATCAGAAAGATGACTCCGAGAGAATGGGCAAGATTACAGGGGTATCCAGACACATTTAAGTTGGAATTGGCAGATACTCATTTATATAAGCAGTTAGGTAACAGTGTAACTGTTCCGGTTATAGAAGCGATTGCAAAAAAAATCAAAGAAGTATTAGACAATAACAACAAGCAATTATCAGGTAATAAAGGCGAATGGTCGGAAATATATACATTCCTAAAATTACTTGGTGACGGAAAATTATACGGTGCAGACGGAGAATTAAATAAAAAAGAAGATATCTTTTATGATATTTTAAAGATAATACGTAATGAACAAATAGGTACATTACACTTTGTTTTTGACAGTATAAATAGAGTTGTTGATGTGCAGAAAGAAGACGGCAGTACTCAAGTATCAGTCTCTGCAGATATACTAAAATCACAAGCAGAATATTTGTATGATAAGATTGTTTCTGCAAAAGGTACGGCGGCATTTAAAGTTATAGAAATCAATGACTTTTTAAAAGATATTTTATGTTCGAAACTTAAGGCTCCTTCAGAGGATAAGTCTGATATAACAATAATGGTACATGATTTTAATACAGGTCTTAATCCGACTTTAGGATTCAGCATAAAATCACGATTAGGCAAGCCTTCAACTTTATTAAATGCCGGAGCAAATACTAATTTCATATTTGAAATACAGGGAAATATCACAGACGAAGATATGGAATGTATTAATACTTTTTTCGTAGACAAGAAAAAAAACGGTAAAATAAAACAGGACATATCGGTATCGTTGAGAATGGATTATATTCAGAGTAAAGGTTTTAGATTGGTCTATCATGATATGGTAGGAAAAACTTTTAAAAACAATCTGACATTGATTGATACTGATTTGCCGGATATTGTAGGTTACATGATGCTTGAGTATTATTTAAAAGGCAAAAATAATATACTTGATGCATTAAACGCCGTGGCAAAAAATAATCCAATGGATTATGATCTGAGTGAAGGACATGAGTATTACAGATACAAATTAAAAAAAATGCTGACAGAGTCGGCACTGGGTATGTTACCGGGAAAAGTTTGGACAGGTAAAGCAGATGCCAATGGTGGTTATATTATTGTGAGAGAAGACGGAGAAGTGTTATGCTATCATCTTTACAATAGAAACGAATTTGAAGATTACTTGTTGAATAATACTAGATTCGATCGGGGTGGGGCTGGCAGACATAATTATGCCATTGTTGAAAAAAAGAATGATAAGTATTATATTAAATTGAATTTACAGATAAGGTTTATAAAGTGATTATGGATATCTTAGATATAAAGTTTATGAATGATAAAACGTATTTGTTGAAGAAATTCAATATGTCGTCAAAACAAGTTGAAAAAATTATAAAGGAATTTAATTATAGCGAATACTATGCCCATTATAAAAATAAAAAATGTGATAAAACAGTAGAAGATGAACAATTTCCGGTAATAAACTTGGTATTTTATAAGTACATATATGAAAATGAATTGATACCTTCACCTAAAGAAATAGTAGACTTATATTTTGAGTTCTATGAATCTGAATTAGTACAAGAGGGGTGCAATGTAAGATTTAACGGTTCTATATATAAAAAAGAAAATATTATAGGAAGAATTCTAAGGACCTATCCTAGTTTGATTCGAGATTTTCATTTCTATTTATTAGCCACGGAATCAAAAATGTTTGACAAAGTTTTTTATTCTTATAAAGACGACATAAACGGTAAGGATATTACAATAAAACAAAATGATATAGTTTATGTAATATCGCTTTTTGTGAATACAAAGCGTTCAAGGGGTTACAAGATCATAAAGAATATCCGAAGACATGAATATATTAATGAAATTCAATTACCGTTAAATTTAAATGAAGCATATAAGTGTGGGGATTTTATGCTATACAGAAAAAAAGATTTGGAAAACATAAAAATACAGATAGATAAACTCCAGCAATGTCAGAGAGAAGAATAAATTATGAAAAGAAAATTAAAATATGATATTATAGTCATAGAGTGGCGGATGAAAAAGGATTATTAAAACAAGAAAAAGATATTATTCATTTTTTTAGTATTGTGGGAATTACGACAGGATTCTAATATGCTAAAACTTCATTCGGGTATAAATTACTCTATACTAATGAGTTTCTCACTCTATATGGTTATTTTGACAAGAGGTCAATTTCTATATTTTAATCACTTAACCAGGAGAAATTTATGAAATACATAGAAAATAATAAAACATGGGATCTAGTAGTTAAAGTTCTTGAAAAGGTATATGATATACCGACAGATGAAAACTGTGATTCCGAAGAAATAAAATATAAGTGTTGTTCTTTGGCTGAATATACATATGAAAATGATATTAAGACAGGTTCAATAAATAAAAGTGAATTAAGAAAAAAAGAACGAGAAGGTAGTATATTTAATATTCATATTTTAGTAAGATTAGAGAGGCACTATTATTTGTTAGAAAAATTAACAAATAAGGATTATAGTGAATATAGGAATATTTTATGCAATATGCATGCACATTTAGGCAACCAGTATTATTATAAAGTAGATGAATCAATAATTGAAAAACTATTTTTATATGGAAAATCTTTTAAGAAAGGGAAGAGTGGTGATTTTGAACGCAATAAACAAATCAATCGAATGGTAGAATCTGCAAAATTCCTGGGAGACTACAATATAGATATTAAAGTTGAGAAAGGGTCACTTTGTTATTCTAAAGAATTAGAACAAAGATTATTTACACTATTAGATCAAAAGGTGATGATGGTAGGAGGCATTTATTTATTAAATAGAATTTACAATGATTTTTTTGATAAATACATTGAGATATTTGATCATTATTATATTTCCAGAAAAATAGATGATGGACGTAATAAACCTATGAATTTGCTGTTAAATTTATCTGCAAAACATTTAAAGAGCTCTACACAAAGTATTAATTCTGTACAACGAAAGAAATTATTAGATGAAATTATTCAAATTGCTGAAAGTTGGTTGGATATTAGTGATATACAAGTAGATTCTACATTTGAATATTCTATGCTTAGTATGGATGAGTTTCCGATATATTTATATAATGAAATTCTTTTTGATAAAATGTGTATTCCCAGACAGTATTCTAAAAAATTTATTTTAGTAATGTTAAAATATTTAATAAAGCCGTGGTTCGATAAAGCAGAAAGAAAGTATTCATTTAATGATTATTATAAGGTTGCTGAATATATTATGAACCTAAATGATATTGGGGGATACCTTGACATTAAACAAATAATGAAGGCATTAAAGGTATCAAATTATAAGATAAAACAAATTTTAAAAGATATTTCAATGCCGGTAGAACAAGTTAATAATACATTTATATCACTAGACGGTGAAGTGAATTTTTACAAAAGACCATTAATAGCATTTTCTTTGGAGCGATATTTATATGTAGATTATCATTTTTGTGGCAATGGATTCTACTTAGCTGCGTATGATATGATAAAAGAAAATTATTCTAGATTAGATAGAGAACAAGGCCCCTATGTAGAGGAAATGCTTCGTTCTGAAATTAAGAGAAAGGGGTATTCATTACAATATGGGAAATACAAAGGGGAAAAAGATTTGCGAGAGTCCGATTGTGATATTGTAATGAATGGTAAGCGAATATATTTTTTTGAAGTAAAAAAAAGAGCAATCACTGATGAATTTGACAAAATCAATGATATTTCAGTTTTAAAACAGTTATCTTTGGGTATGGTCAATGCACAAAAACAGTGTTTCTTTCATGAAAGAGCTTTAATTAAGAATGCAGAGTTAATATTAAAACATCCTAATGGCGATATTGATTGTTTGAAGTGTAAATCAGAACAGTTACCGGCATATAAAATTAGTGTATGCTTATCTGAGTATTCATTTTTGACAAGTAGGATATTTTGCTTGAATTTGCTAGAAATAATAATGATGGGAGAATTTTCAGCAGTAGATTCCAACAAACAGAAGCAACTTGAAAAGTTAAATGAACTTGGCAAAAAAATCTTGCAATGTGAAAGTAATATATGTGATGAAAAAGACGTTAATGTAAGAGAGGCGGCTTTCTATTCAGTGTTTTGCAGTATGCAACAATTGCTGCATGCTCTTTGGTGTAGTAAAACAGAAGAAGATTTTTTGGAGATGATTCGGGATTTGATATATACATTCGACAAGTCTTTGAATTTTTATTATTCTTTAGTTCAGCACATTTATCATAGAGACCATGATAATAAAAACAGTATAAGGAAAAGTGCAATATCTATGCTTGAAAAAAACAGAAAAACAACTATATTTATAGGATGATTTATTAAGATAGAAATATAATCATATTGTAGACAAAAGCGGTTGCAAAACTAATGCAACCGCTTTTTGTAAAAGGTTTTCAGTATTAATAAGAAGATTAAGTTTTATATTAACAGAGAATATATCGAAGAAAATAGTATATTTAAGATTTTGCCTCCAATTTATTATGTAAAAATTAAAAGGGACAATACTTTTTGAAAAATTAAATAGTTAGAATATAACGACATAACTATCTATAAAAAAAGCTAGTTATATTCTGTATTATATAATGTGTTTTGAATGTGTGTTATATAGAAAAAACGGAAAATTATTTTATCGGAGGGCAGATTTCATAATACAGAAAAGGTAAGATTTCTTAACGGTATTTTACTTTGAGCAGCTTGATATTCACAGGTAGAATGCTGAGTATATGAAAGGTGAGGTGCTTATGAAAAGTAAGGATATCACCATATGTGGGAAAAATCATTTCAAGTAACATTCAAAGTAATAGTGGAAGCTATTATATTAGTGATAATTTTTGCTGAAAAGCACAGTAACTAAGATCTGCAAAGGCTATTGGTTACTAAGCAAACGTTAGAGAGGCATACCCATTTGCGGTTTTGGCTTTTTCTATTACTTAAAATTGTCAAGCGTATGACTTTTTTGTGCTAGGAAAAAATATGCTGTATTATGTGTGATTTTTGATGTGTTTTTAAATATTTATTGTAAATACTTTGCAAACATGCTATTATTGCCGAAAAATACATATTAAGTCTATATGTGTTTATTTATTTTTATTGTTTCAAGAATGAATGAAAATATCTAATTAGAACATTATGAATCACACAAGATATATATGTATATGAATGTTTTTTTTGCAAAAAGCATTTATTTGGCAGTTTTATACAAAAAAATCACACAAAATTTATGAGACTTTACACTTTTGTTTTTATTAAAAGTGTGTTACAATATTGTTACATTCTGAAACGAAGAAGGTGATTTGCAATGAAGGAAGAAAATAAAGAATTTTTCAAACAGAGTATATTAATTGACCGAGTGCAACATGCAATGGCTCAACGTGGAATAGATTTTGATACTTTATGTGATGTACTGAACCAAAATGTAAAATATTCCATAACTAAGAGCAATTTGAAACTTTACATTTCAGATAGGACACCAAATGCAAATTTCTTGATAGCACTAAGTCGAAGCTTGGGAGTGACTACTGACTTTTTGTTGGGTGAAAACAATAAAGGGTTAAAAAAGGGTATTAATCAAAGAATTTACAGTAAAAGTTATAGAAAATATGCCGGTAAATATAACTTGTATTTTTATGGAACAGTCAACTGTGAATCGGGAACGGTGACAGTTGCTACATTGGAAATAAACTTTGCTAAAGAAGAAGCAGTCACTATGAAAATCGCAACTAGTGAAGGCGGAGAAAAGTTATATTATGGAGATCTTCAGATATCGGAAATGTCACCCAACGTGTTTATAGTCTTAAATTCTGATTTTGGAGAACAGGTGTCTTTAACTTTCTATGATGAGCCAATGAATTGTGAAACATTCCAATGTGCTGTTGGGGCTATGCTTTCGATTTCTGCCGGTGACTTAAAAAGAGCGCCCGTTTTGAACAGATTTATAATTACAGGTTATGATGTAGATGAAGCACATATGAAGTTTATTAAAGCCCATCTCAAACTTAATACCAAATATATTGACATCAGTCCTGAGATGATAAGTACGTCAGTCGAGGCGATTTTTGGTAAATGTGAAATGGCTGATCGGATTACAGACAGACTTAAAAAGGCATTTTATTCCAAAAGATACTATGCAATCGAAGATAGTTTCATAGTTAATACCCTGCGAAAGGATGAAAATTTGTCATTGCATCAAGCTGATGAGCTGATTGCTGAACTGAGAAATAATTCCCTTAGTAACATTAATTTTAAAATTAACAAGTCGCTTGACAGCACAGTATATAGGTGTACGAATCCAAAAAATATATCACAAGAATAACAAGAGTAGGGACGGTGATTTTATAATGAACAGAATTACATTTAATTGTGGAATTTTATATCTAGGAGTCAATTCGAAATTAGATATCTTGAATTATCATATAAATAATATGGTATATAATGGTGACAAACCACTATACCTATTTGCAGTAAAAGGTAAATAGGTGTGAGATGTCAATACTTGGGGGTTATAAACAACAATTACAGTTTGTTGGGCATTTGCCTATATAACTCCCAATAACGTACAACTGATTCTGCTATCTTACACCTCAAAGGAAGCACGGAGGTGAAAAATAATGGCGCAATCCAAAAAGTATACGATTCCAATAGAAAAAGTTTTAAAAGAATATCCATATATATGCTGGCGTATAAATAACCAGCAAAGTAGTTTAAATAAAGAGCTCAAACAAATGGGCATCAGAAAAGAATCAATAGAATTTTTAAAAAATATATTTTTCCAAAATAGCGATATAAAGAAATTCTATGATTGTGAGCAGGAACTTTATTACTTGACCGAAATAAAGAAAATAATGGATATTGCATTGGAAAGACTAGAAGCTTATCCCAAGAAAGGAAAACAACTATACGATATAATTGATGCGATTTATTTTCGTGAGTATGATGTAGCGGATATTACCGTAGAAAAGATATATAAAATATTCAATAAGAATTTGGAAGATGCAAATGAAAGAACATTTAGTTTTTCAACTTTCAAAGGTCGACGTAAAGAGGCAATTGAGTTAATGCAGTCAATAATTACATCATATTTTAATACTTAAATAATGAATTTGAAATGCCCACTGGATTGGTTGCTAATAGATGATATAGTAATCAATACAGTGTGTTTTTTTTTACTTAAATTTAACTTAATTTTAACCTAGATTTGATTAAATTTCAAACAATACACACTTATTTTTTCTATTTTATGTGTCCTACAGATGAATAAAGTTTATACAAAATTATATCTTGAACTTGTTCTTTTGCATATGATATAATTTATAATAGAATTTTATATATTGATTTGTTTGTAAAGTCGAGATGGCTGTTATATTTTATAAGCCATAACGACTTTTTTTATTGCATGAAAGGAGTGATGGTTGTGATGTAATGCAGAATGTGAAGAAGGAGGTGAAATTGATTTGAAACAATATTTGCTTATGTTGTTATAGAAAATTATTCTGTAACACTGTATGGAGTTATAAATAATGTGGACTAGTTGTCAAAAGGAGGTAAAATACCATGCCAGACGAAAACAAAAGCTATGCATTTATTACAGATACAGAGGGGTATATATACTGTTACGACTCAGAGAATGAAGAAATTATATGCTACACATCCCCTAGCGATGGAAGCTACCCAATACAAACAGTAAATTGTTGAGAGAAAAAAGCTGTATACTGATATATAATCAGTATACAGCTTTTTTGATCAAGGAGCCTATGGAATACTAGCTTAAAACGGTTCTCCAAAAAGATTAAACGAATGAATTCTTCTTAACAAAGTGGAAATATATTTTTTATAAATATATTTCCACTATAAAAATTATTCTTATAAATGTAAATTCTTTTTTGTTCTATTACTAAAAATTATTTTTTATATTTTTGTGTTCATATAGATGTTTTTTGGGAAATTTTTTATTTATAAAAAAATTTGTTGTTATAATGAAAATATATGCTATTACGACATTTTTTGAGATAAGTTTACATTATACACATATTTTTTCTCTTTTATTTATATGGAGGAGAAATAATATGGGTATTTTATGTGATTTAATAGTATCAGCAAAAGATAAAAATAAAGATAGCTTAATGGAAATTATAAATAAATTTAGACCGTTAATAAAAAAACAGGCATATGCCCTAAATTATGAAGATGCAGAAAATGATTTGATAGTTGATATGATAGAATTAATATATAATATGCCTTTTTTTCAGCATGATGGACAGGCGGTTACATATATATCAACATCTATCAGACATTCCTATGTAAAATTTTTAAAACAAAGAATACGTTTACGTGAAAATGAATGTATATATGATCCAGATATAATAAAGAACATAGAAAATCTATCAGAAGATTTTGAGAAAAAGGATCTGGATTTACTTTTTGCAATTAGAAAATTAAATTATAATCAAAAATGGGTTATTATATATAAATTCTTTTTTATGTTTAAAGATAAAGAAATAATGAACAAATTAAATATATCTCGTCAGGCTGTTTATAACAATAAGAATAAGGCTCTGAAAAATCTAAGAAAAATGTTAGAACAATAGTTTTTTTTGTAGTTAAAGTCGTTTTGAGGTGCTTTTGGGAAAAAATACACGATAATTAACATAAAAGGTGTAATATATTAATTGGATTCACGATTATTGAATATTTTTGTATAGTCAGCTGATAAAAGATTAATAAAGGACAGAAAATCAATAATGATGACTCTAGACAAAACCATTCAGGAGAAAAAAGAAATGTCTATTAGCAAATGGATTAGTGACAAAATATGCAGTTATTGTAATGTTGATAAAAAGAATTATCAAAAGATGAAATATGGCATTGATATTATTTATATTAATATTAGCAAAACAGCTTTTTTGATCATTTTATCAGTAATATTAGGAATAGTAAAAGAAACATTATTATTATTAAGCGTGTTTACATGTGTTAGATTAAGCGGATTTGGTTATCATTCCAATAATACAATTAAGTGTACTGTTATTGGTATTATTGGATTTATTAGTTCTGTCTATATGGCAATTATGTTGAAACCCATTAATATAATTGCGGGAATGGTGGTTTACTTAATTTGCTTAATTATTTTTTTGCGTTACGCTCCGATTGAAACGATGAAACGTCCAATAGGCAATTCACGGAAGAAATTTTTTAAAAAGATTACTGTAATTACAGCAACCTGTTTATTTATTGTTGCATTCTGTATAGGTGAAAATGTATATAGAAATATAATCATTATAGGAATATCATTAGAAGCAGTGATGATATTGCCTATAATGAAAATAATAATTCAATGAAAGGGATTTTTAGATATGAAGAAAATGAATAATATTATCAATAAGTTATTAATACCATTATGCGGTACAGTTGTAGCTGTATGTGTATTTATAGCAAATGCTTCTCCAAACTTATGCTTAGGAATTTGGGGATATGAAGAAGATATGCCTGATGAACTAAAAGACAAATGTTAATCTACTGTATTTATTATAAGTTCGGATAAAAAGAAATTATCCTGAATCTTAACATTAAAGAATACATTACTATAATTGTTACAAATATTTTGAACAATAGATAATCCTCTTCCGTGATTCTCTCCTTTGGTTGAATAATTATTTAAGAAAATTTTGGAAAAATCAGGTACAGTATTGCATGAATTTTTTATGACATATATTATTTGCGTTTTTAAAGGAATTATACTCAATATGACATTTTTTGATTCGGTTTTGACAGCTTCTTCAAATGCATTGTCTAACAGTATTCCTAAAATTCGAGACATATCTAAAGATGATATTTCAGATACAATATTAATGTTTTCCTGAATATCTATATTAAAATTAATGGAATTGTTTTTTGCTTTTAGTACATAACTATATATAATGCCTTGTATTATGCTGTCTTCAATTAATGTTATAGAGTGTGTAAATGTTACATCTTTTAAAATACTATTATGAAATGGTAGTATTTCTTTATAAAAAAAATCCTTTATCATTTTTAAATTGTCAGATGCTATCAATGTGCTCATTGATGAATATATTTTTATATAATCATGTTTAAAATCTATTATTTCATTATACATATTTTGTATCTCACGTCTGTATGTAGAGGTTATTTCCTGTTTTTTTTCTAATTCAATTTCTTTTGATTTATTAGAAATAATTTTTAGTTCTAACCAAATGGAAATTGTTGAAAAAACAATAGATGTCAAAGTTAGGATATTACCAAATATCAATATATATTTAGTAATGCTTGTATCTACTGTAGCTATGGCAAATTCAACTCCGGCGATAATTATGACTAAAAATAGCACATTTATAAATATTAAATATATTGTTTTATCTGGTTTAACATGGTTAATAAAATTCATTTTTTTATGATGACGGGTAATTTTATAACTTAAAAAATATATAACACAAGAAATGATTAATGACGAAATAATCCATTCTATAGAAAAAAAGATATTATAAGATACCATTTCTCTTAAATGTTCAATTTGATCAGGTGAAAATTTCATTGCATAAAATACCATGTTGGTGATAAATGTAAGTACAAGAACCATTAAAAAAGTAAGTACACAAATAAATATATTTTTAATCAATGGTATTTTGGCATGAGTTAAATATAAAAATAAGGTAAATATTAAGCCTGGTATACCTGCAAATATAAATGTAAGAGATATAATTAAGTAGGTAATTCCCAAACAAGAAAATAATTTGCCGAATGAGATTTTTTTCGTTGTTAATGAAAGAGTTAAAACGTAAGCGATGCAGGTAAAACCAAGTGAAAAAGAAATTGTGTTAGATAGAAGTATAGTAATCTGTGATAAATTCATTTTATAATCTCCTTACATCTTGGTGAATAAATACAATGATAATTGTGCGATAATTCAATGGTATGTTTCTTTTTGTCAATATTGACTATTTTGTTTTTGTTTACTATAATAGATTTGTGACAGCGAATAAATCGGCTGTCAAGTTCCTTTTCAATATCTTTCAGTAATGCATAGAAAGTAATCATGCCATTATCATAATATAAAATCAATTTATGAGTGCTTTTTATTGATTCTATGTAGCATATTTTATCGAACGGGACAGAAAAATTTTTCTGTTTATTTTTTATATTTAAGCACTTCATATAACCTTTTTGTTGTCTTGTTTCTATATACTTTAAGTTCTCACAAATTCGTTGGCTTAATGATGCCAAATTGTTTTTTATGATAAAATCAAGAGCCTCTAATTTATATTCATATGTAAGTGACATCATTTCTTCATAATTAGTAATGAATATTATAGGGCTCATATAATCATTTTCACGTATAATTGATGCAATATCGAAGCCACTTTTATTATTTTGAAGTTTTATATCAAGATAATAAATTGTTATTTCAGAATTATTGTGGATATAATTTATAACATTGTCTGGATTAGATGTCGTCAAAACAATTTTAGAATTAAAGTGATTATTAACTATATATTTTTCAAGTATAGATTTTATGTAATTACAAAATTGTATATCATCTTCACATATTACAATATTCATATTATTCTCCTATATAATAATTAAATTTTATTTAGATTATTATAACATATAGACATGTTTTTGTCAATTAATGTATTAGGATGAAAAAATTTTAAAGAATACGGACATTTATATCCATTTGATAATATAATCGATTTTTCTCTTTTATCGACACCGATAATTTTCGTTCTGTTAATCATTATAGATTTGTGACATTGAAAGAAATCCGTGTTTAATCGATATAAAATATCTTTTAATTTACCGTAAAATTCAACTACATATGAATCAGTATGAATTTTTAGTTTATGGTGTCCAGAAACAGTATCAATAAAATAAATGTTTTTATACTCTATAGAAAAATTGGTACTGTAGTTTTGAATATTTAAACAGTTGATATACCCATTGCGTTGACGTTGTTCTGTAATTAGTATACAGTCTGTAATTCTTTTTTCGTAATTTGCAATATCATATTTTGAGATATAATCAAAAATTTTTAGTTTATACTCAAAAGTTAGGCTTAATTTATCTGAGTAATTAGTTATAAGTACGATGGGACTTATTTCATCTGTTTCACGTATAACATTAGCAATATCAATACCACTTATAAATTTTTCATGCAGATTAATATCTAAAAAATACAATGTAATTTGATTATTTTTATTTGCATAGTTTAATACGTCTGCCGAATTATTTGTAGAAAGTATAATTTCACTGTTTAAATTATTTTTTATTAAGACCTTTGTTATTACTTTTTCAAGTTTATGTCTGTCAGAGATGCTATCTTCACATATTACTATATTCATTACTATACTCCTATTTTTAATATTTAGTTTTCTCTATAATAATATATTTCCTAATTGGTATAAAAAACAACATCATATTAAAACACAGTATTTCCTTGGTTTAAGAATTATATAGTTTGTTGTAATAAGAGATAGTCATTATTATAATTACTGTTGGATATGCTTATACTGGAGGAATTCAAATGAAAAAAATTAAAATAGGCAAAAATATGAAAGAAGTTCGAATTATGCGTGGCCTTACACAAGAAAATTTGGGAGAAAAAGTACATTTAAGTACTAATTATATTGGGTTAATTGAAAGAAATGTCGATACACCGTCACTTAGTGCGATTATAGATATAGCTAATGAATTAGGAGTTAGTTTAGACTATTTAGTCGGAACTCATATTAAAAAAAAGAAAAATTATCAGGAATGTCGGAAATATGAAAATCAAATTATTGAAAAGGTGAAATGCTTAAATAAAATGCAACTTTTGTATGTTTTAGATACTATAGAATTATTAAATAAATACAACTGGGGTGACGAGAAAATAGAATGATAAATGAAAATACAAAAAAAGATGATGTTGGATTTTTTAACTGCTTATATAATCAATACTATCAAAAAATATATAAATATATTCTTTTTATAACTGGTGTAAGGTTTTCGGAAGATATAGTACAAGAAACATTTTGTACAGCATGGGAAAAGTTATATGAGATAAAAACACATCCATCACCTCAAAATTGGCTTTATAAAACCGCAAGGAATAAAATAATGACAACAATGAAGAAAAAAATGAATATATGCGAAACACCTATACCAGAATGTGAATTAGATACATATGAAGCTGTAGCATATGAGGAACAATTTGCTTTTGATGACTTGAAAAATGTTTTAACAAGTAATGAAATAAAAATGCTTAGACAACATTTTATAGAAGGATATAGTATAAAAGAAATATCAATAGCAAATTCTATGAAAATAGGTACAGGGACGATGAAATTTAGCAGAATGTATAAAAAAATAAAAAATTCAAAATGTTAGAATTGTTAGAACGAAAATATTTATGCGTGTTTTAAATATCGCTAATAAACTTTACATTTTTATTTGAAAAATACTCTTTAATATATAGTTTTAAAGAGAAAGGTGATAAAAATGACAAGTGATAATATTACAGTTATTATGAAACCAACGAATCAATGCAATTTACGTTGTAAATATTGTTATCATGCAGATAATGGATATGATAAAGAAAAAATGACGGATCAAGTATTAGAAAAAGCTATAGCTGTTACAGCTCCGTTTTTTAAGAGAGTTGAATATAATTGGCACGGAGGAGAACCTCTGATTATGGGACTGGATTTTTATGAACGTGTATTATATTACCAAAAAAAATATCGACAAGGTCCGGAACATCACATAATAAATACTATGCAAACTAATGGAACATTAATAACACAAGAGACTGCAGAATTCATAAAGAAATATGGTTTTGGTATAGGATTATCATTTGACGGACCTTTTAATGATCAGACACGTGGAAAAACAGATTATACGCTTAATGCGTATGATTTACTAAAACAAATCGATAAAAGACACGGAACCATTTCCGTTATTGGGGCACATAATATTCATAATTTAATAGACATATATAAATATTTCAATGAAAAAAATATATCATTTAAGTTTTCACCTATGTTTGATTCAGGAGAGGCTAAAAATCATTGCGAATTATTACTTACCGATCCTGCTGAATATGCAGATAAAATATGTGAATTATTTGATTACTGGATGAATGATGTTGATGGTAATATAGAAGTTCGTCCGTTTGCTAGTTATGTTAGTTCTTATTTCACTCACCATATGCGAAGCTGTACAAAAGGAAATTGCATGTATCATATGGCATCAATATATCATGATGGAAAAGTTTATCCGTGCGGGCGTTCATATCCGGAAGAATATTGTTTGGGTAATATTTCTGAGGTTAAGGATATACGTAACCTTTTCAAAGAAAAGGTTTATCAACAGATAGTAAATAAGAGGTGTATAAGAGAGAATGAGTGCAGAAGACAGTGTAATATTTTCAGTTATTGCAATGCTGGATGTAATAATGATTGTATTTTATCTGGAGATATAACTAAACCCAATATGTTTCAGTGTATATCTCATCAAATTATTTTAAAGCATATCCATAAACGTGTAAAAGAAGTAATAGAAACAAAAAGAACAATAAATAATTATATGATGCGAATAATAAAACGTTATTTACGCTAATATCATTATATATAATGTTTAAATATATTAGGAATATTTCTGCGAAAAATCAAACGATTATACCGTTTGATTTTTTGTTTTGTGTATTTTTAAACATCATTGGTGAAAAAAAATTGACATTCAATATGATAGTGTTAAAATAATATTACTATATGTATTATGAAAGAAGATGATGAGATGATAAGAAAAATATTTATTTTAACAACAATGATAATGTTAATAAGTATTACTGCAGTAGCTGAAGATCATAATTATATTTATAAGAGTGATATTCGAACTTATATTGATAATCAAGAAATAACCTCATATAACATAGGAGGCAAAACATTAGTGAAAGCAACAGACATGCGTCGATATGGTTTTGAAGTTGAATGGGATGAGGAGAACAGGACAGTGGTAATTCGTTGCTTATCATTACCGAAAGAACAACCTTCTTTGTCAAACTATGAGTTTGAAGGGATGTACAAGAATTCAAATGACATACTGGGTGAAACAGTAACGACTGATATTGACGTATATTTTGGTACTCATAGAGTTACTTCGTACAATACAGGTGGTAATATGATGATTTGCGTAGAGGAAATGGCTGAAACTATAGAAGGAGAGCATTATTTTAATGAAAATGCTAAAATGGGGTATTCTGATTTGGGATTTAAAATGGTTTATGATGACGAACAAAGGCGTCTTGATTTATACTCTATGCGTCAAGGTGTAAGTGTAAATACGTTGTATGGAGTAGGAAAGATCATTGGTTCTAGCAGTAGAATGTGGGAGTTTTATGGCTATTATAGAAACAGAAATATATCTGATGATGAGTATATAAATTACTCAGAAAAGGATATAGTAGGTGATAGTTATGTATTTTATTCATGTGATGAATTGTTTAAATATGCTGGAATTTCGTATACTATACAAGACGGAAAACTGTGTATAACATTTCCTGATAACTATGTGCCAGTGAAGCCAGAACGGTGGTCTGCAACAAATCATTCAAAGGATACATCGTTTACGCCAATATATGAGGTAAATGCCAATATCAATAGCGTAAACAGAACGATAAAAATTATGATAATGTCAGATAAATTGTATATAGCGGATAATGATATGATTGATATAGGTTTGATTATATCATCATAAACAATAAGACAATGATAGAACATCGTCTCAGGTTATAGACAAAAGCGGTTGTAGAATTAGGACAACCGCTTTTTGTATAAATCGGTAACTAATGTGGCTTCAAAAGCCCATTTAGCCGTTTCAATTTTACTGGATTTTTTGATCCATAAATGCGAGATATAGAGCCACTTTTTCTGTTACCTTTGCATGTCCTCTGTATTTTAATATTGCATTGCCAGACATATTACACAATCATATTTCTTAAAAAATTTTTTGGTTTTATTTTTTTGCATTAGTTTTTATATATGTTCTATCAACGAATATTGCGCTTTCATCAACAAAACCACAGTTTATAGTTTCATTTAAAATTCGTGTAGATAGTCTGTATCTTTAAATAGTCTGCAGTAATGCTTTTCTAATGTCGAGAAATGTGGAATATCTTCACCTATATCGTAACTGATAGACCAAAGTTGTGCATAATTTGATTCTATTGCTTTTATTGACTGATGCATATTTCTTATTCTGAATATGTATTGTATCATCACTATTTTAAACAGAGAAACAGGGTATATGCCCAGACATCGTCCCTCAGCTTCATTGTAAATGAAATCAGGTGTTGCCTATATCGCATAATATATGTTTTTAGGTACAAATTATCTATGCAAAGCATATGTAATTGTCATTGCTTCTTATGTCTGTTCATTTTCCTATATATAAAAAAACACCTTAAATTCCGACATTTATATTATATCAGAATTTAAGGTGTTTGAATAGAGTTTTGTCTACAACATTAGACAATGATAGAATATCGTCTTATCCCTTCATATGACAATAATTAGCTTTATGCAGGAACGACTTCAAACTGCATTAGGCATGGAGCGTTGCCCTTTGAAAGATGCATATATTGAAAGTCTATTGTAACACTACCTGTATTTGCTGGTAGTGTAGTTGATTCGAAAAATTGCCAACGGTTATTGTCGGGGTTTTCATTGCTTTCATTAGGCTCTAAAAATACTCCATCAACAGAGTTCCCTGAACGTATACCAGCACAATGCGAAATAGGATTTGAAATAATATATCCTTTGAATTTGACTGGCTTTGAATAATTGTTTTTTAGTGTAAAGTTCATGGCATATTGCAATCCCCAATTACCTAGATTTCGATCACTCTTATTTAGCGCAGTTTCACTTGCAGTACCACCTTGAACAAGAGTGATAGGATTGTGTTCGTTCGTATTAGTAACCTTTCCATTGTATGGTGTTAATCCAAAGAAATAAGAATTATAGTATGATGCCATTGCATCAGCGGCATATAGTGTTTTGGAAGTTGAAATGTAGAATTTTCCGGCTGTGCCTGAATAAGACTCTTCACCGTTACGCGGTATATATGTGCCACCATCAGCTGGAATTTTTGATATACTTGTACAGAAATAGACTGCAACGTAAACATCTCCAGTTGTTGTGAATTTCATTAAATATTCTAATAGACGATTGCTAGATGGTGTAACTGATTTAGTAGTAATCCATATAGAAGATTTTGCCGCTATGGACTTTGCACTTTCACTTACACCGTTTGAAAACTGCTTCCAAGCATTAATTGCCAAGTCCCATGAGCCAGAGTGTGAAAAACCTTCGTTCACCTTTTTAACAGTCACCGATGTTGAGTTTGGATTATATATTCTAATGGCAAAGTAACCATTTGGGCAACCCAGCAAATCGTATGAGGCATAAACCAAACAATCTCCCTTCTTAACTGACGAACGATTTACATAATAATTAGTTGTAGCTGCGCTAGAACCAACAAAATGTTTTGCAAGCACAGCTTCTGGCTGATTACAATAAACTAAAGTTTGATCATTGTAAGTTGTAAAACTTAATTTTGTTTTATTCTGCATAGCTTTACCAAAATTATCTCCTGCAAATTGGGTTGCTCTGTCTATATTTTTTTTTACTGTAAATGTTGACATAACACTTACCTCCTATATTTTTATTTGTATTAAAACTGTTTCATTTCAAGCTTTCATCAAAATAATCTGCTTGATAAATTATTTTGACATAGAAATAATTTCAATACTACATATAAGGAGAGAAATAAATTTGTTTTTGTAAATGTAGCACACAAATAAAAAAATTTATGCTTTTTTGATTAGACTTTGTGAAAAAAAACTGACATTTTATGATTAAAATGATAAAATAAAAATATTAAATATATACGCAATATTTTTAGAAGAGGAGTTGTTTTTATGAATGTAGAGAAAATGATTAAAAGAGATATATCTGTTGAAATAGCAAATTATTTGACAAATAATTTACCCTGTTATGAGAAAAAAATATTGATGATGAAAAAACATATGAAACAAATTTTTTGCATCTTATGAATGTTATCGGAAAAAATGTAATCAATATACCGAGAAAGGTACATTATTCTCGTGAACTGATTAAAAAAATGAATGAAGAATTTCCGAAGGAATTATGTGATTTAATCAAATTATTTGAAAAAAAATTTGATAAGGGCGAAAGTGTAAAAGGATATTTAAGTAAAAAAGCATTTGATGTAGAATTCAAGGATATATTATTAAATCAATGGGGTATTAAACACTTACATTTAACAGATAAAGAAGCAAACAGTATTGAGGAAATGAAAAATAATCGTTCTAATATCCTGTTGTTTTTTATTGTAGACAATCAGGATGTATATTTTTTGGATGTGAGGAAACATCCTAAAGGTGCCGGATTTATAACACTTGAAGTGTTATATATTGTATATAACAATAGATGGATGGAGAAAATTGGTGCACGGAAGGTGGAGGGGATTATTGACCTTCAGCCTGAAATCGATTCAAATGAGGAACTTTATAAACTTTATAAAAATGGTATAAATTATAATATACTTAAGTTTGGTAATGAAGTATATATGATGGGATTGGGTGTGTCAAGTAAAGGACATAAGATGGATTATAGTATAATATTATGTGAGTTGAATAGAAAAATTTCTCAAATATCATGTAAATATGGTGATAGGTACGCAGGTTTTGAACTGACTCTAGACGGACATTTTGGAAACGTGATTTTAGAGGGATCAGGAAATAAAATTCTGATTTAGATTTTTTAACGGTATAGGAAGTTTAAAGGAGATTTTATAATGAAAAAGAAGTTAGTTTTAGGTGCGTTATGTGTGTCAATTATTTTGACGACGGGAATAGGTGCTTCTGCGGAAGTAAGCGAAAGTCATTCACAATGGGCGGAGGA
>OLNE01000578.1_pt1 | contig 33223 bp, 39 predicted proteins | sample 1672431 | NCBI WGS metagenome assembly OLNE01 (sample SAMEA3136685, study PRJEB25190) | human gut metagenome | reverse complement strand
AAAAGCTGTTGAAGACAAAGATTACAAGGTGACAGGGATTGAGTAGGTTTAAGTCTGAAAAATAAAGATTGTTAGAAATTACAATACTATTTAGAAAGAAGAAAACCATTATTTTGATTGATTTATTATGAAAAAAACAATCAAAATAATGGTTCATAAAAAAATAAAAAAAGTGTTGACACCATATAAAATCTGTGGTAAATTATAACTTGCGTAAAGCGAACAACAAAGAAGAGTATCCACTCTCACCTTAGCGCAATCAGGCGACTAACGGTTTGATATTGAATTTATAATACCGGATATAAGTATTGTATGCAATAGATAGTGGATAGTCTGCAGCTATTCACTATTTTTTTATTTATTGGAGGTGCACAACAATTAGCGATTTAATGATTAACGAACAAATCCGCGACAGAGAGGTACGCGTGGTTAGCGAGAGTGGGGAACAGTTAGGAATAATGTCAGCAAGAGAGGCTATGAAGCTGGCACAGGAAGCGGAACTGGATCTGGTTAAAATCGCTCCGACAGCGAAACCGCCGGTTTGTAAGATTATCGATTATGGTAAGTACAGATACGAACAGGCAAGAAAAGAAAAAGAAGCAAAGAAAAAACAGAGAACTGTCGAGGTTAAGGAAGTGCGTCTTTCACCAAATATTGACACCAACGACCTGAACACGAAGATGAATAATGCTAGAAAATTTATCTCAAAAGGAAATAAAGTAAAGGTTACACTTCGTTTCCGCGGTAGAGAGATGGCTCATATGCAGCAGAGTAAACATATTCTTGACGATTTTGCTGAGAAGATGAAAGATGTTGCTGTCATTGAAAAGCCGGCAAAACTTGAAGGCAGAAGCCTGAGCATGGTTTTAACTGAAAAACGTTAAAAATAAATTATCTATATTAAGGAGGAAAACATCATGCCAAAAATTAAAACAAATAGAGCTGCTGCAAAGCGCTTCAAAACAACAGCTACAGGTAAACTTAAAAGAAACAAAGCTTACAAGAGCCATATCTTAACAAAGAAGTCTACTAAGAGAAAAAGAAATCTTAGACAGTCAACTATCACAGATTCTACAAATGTAAAGAACATGAAGAAAGTTTTACCATATCTCTAAGATTTGGCAGGAAAGATAGAAGGAGGATTAAGTAATGGCAAGAATTAAAGGCGGAATGAACGCTAAGAAGAAACACAATAGAACTTTAAAACTGGCTAAAGGATACAGAGGAGCTCGCTCTAAACAGTACAGAATTGCAAAACAGTCTGTAATGAGAGCCCTTACATCAGCATACGCAGGAAGAAAGCAGAAAAAACGTCAGATGCGTCAGCTTTGGATCGCTCGTATCAACGCAGCTGCAAGAATGAATGGTCTTTCTTACAGCAAGCTTATGCACGGACTTAAAGTTGCCGGTGTAGATATGAACAGAAAGATGCTCGCTGAAATGGCAGTTAATGATGCAGCTGGCTTCACAGCTGTAGCTGAAGTTGCTAAAAAGGCACTTGCATAATTAAATCAGACGATTTCGTATAGAGTTTGAGAGAAGAGGGAAAACCTTGTGGAGAGAATCCGCAAGGTTTTTTTACGTGGATTGTTGTTATAACAACAGAATAAAATGCGGTTGTAAGCTAAAATAAGCTGGTAAAGTTAAAGGAATACAAATTTTTCGAATAGGAGGATATAAAGGAATATGATTCGTAGAATTATTCAGATAGATGAGGAGAAGTGTAATGGGTGTGGAGCTTGTGCAAAGGCCTGCCATGAGGGGGCTATTTCTATGGTAAATGGGAAAGCAAAGCTGATGAGAGATGATTATTGCGACGGGCTGGGAGACTGTCTGCCGAATTGTCCGGTGGATGCCATTCATTTTGTAGAGCGTGAGGCGGCGGCTTATGATGCGGAGGCTGTGAAGCAGAATATGCTTAAAAAGCAGCAGGAAGAGGCTGGAAAGCAGAATGCGGGAGAAGGACCTAAAGCACCGGTAAAACCATTTGCAGGGGGATGTCCTGGAACCCGCATGCGTATGATGAACAGAGAGGAGAGTATGCAGAATGCAGAGAGCGAAGAGGAAGGAAGGGAGACGGTGAAAAGCGTGAATAAGAGTATGCTTTCCCAGTGGCCGGTACAGATTAAGCTTGCACCGGTGAATGCACCATATTTTGACGGGGCGAAGCTTCTGGTCGCTGCAGATTGCAGTGCCTATGCTTATGGAGATTTTCACAATCGTTTTATCAAAGGGCATGTGACTTTGATTGGATGTCCAAAACTGGATAATGTGGATTATTCGGAGAAGCTGACGGAGATTATTAAAAACAATAATATTAAGAGTGTGACGATTGTGCGGATGGAAGTACCTTGTTGTGGCGGACTTGAGCTGGCGGCTAAGAAAGCGCTTCAGGAAAGCGGTAAATTTATTCCGTGGCAGGTCGTGACCTTATCGCTTGACGGACAGATCCTTGATGAATAATATCAGTAAAGTAATTTCATTACGGAAAACAGCATATGAAATATGTTGCGGTAAATCTGTAGAGTCTGCAAAAAGGGCAAAGAAAAAGGCTGAAAAGTTATAAACTTTTCGGCCTTTTCTGACGCATTTACTAATGTGTTCGTACATATTCTTTGATTGCGTTAAAGCTTTCTCTGCTGATCACGTGCTCCATCTGGCAGGCATCATCTGTAGCAATTTCTTCTGGGACACCAAGTTCGATCAGCCATTTTGAAATAAATTCATGCCGTTCATAGATCATGTTCGCGATCTCTTTTCCTGAATCGGTAAGATAGATAAAACCTGCATCTGTTACGGTAATATGATTCTCCTGACGAAGTTTCTTCATGGCGATGCTGACGCTTGATTTTTTGAAACCAAGTTCGTTGGCAATATCTACGGAACGTACGACAGGTAATTTTTTACTTAACATCAATATTGCTTCAAGATAATTTTCGGAAGATTCATTTTTAGCCATTTATTCCGGTCACCTCACTATTTATTCTTATATCTAATAGGATACCATGGATTGTATTTTTTTTCAAATAATATTGTTCTGTAAATGCTCTTTTGTGCAAAAAGTAGAAGCTATAACTATTATAAGTAAGTGATAAATGGCAAAAATGAGTAACAGAAAACAATGGTTTAACAAAACTTAAAAAAATGCTTGACAACACACAAATGTTAGCATATACTAACTAATGAACAAAAGTTGGTAATGAAAAAAATTATCATTCAAAATTCCAAATACGCAAAAGAACAGGAGGTAGGGATTATGCCTTTAACGATGGCGAATATTGGTGAAGTAAATGAGATCAAGAGAATTGGTGGAAATGAAGAAACAAGGCGATTCCTTGCGAATCTCGGATTTGTAGCAGGTGCAGAGATTACAGTTGTTTCTGCAATCGGTGGTAATGTGATCGTGAACATCAAGGATTCACGTGTTGCGGTTAATTCTGATATGGCGCGGCATATCATGATCTAGCCTCTGGCTGGTCGATGGGTCCGCTGTATATATATTCTGTATTACGAAGCTTAAAGGAAAGGAGATACGACAATGACTTTAGGTGATGCAAAGGTTGGAAGCACTGTTGTTGTGACCAGGATTGAAGGAGACGGAGCTTACAAACGCCGTATTATGGACATGGGCATAACAAAAGGAAGCGAGCTGTACATCAGAAAAGTTGCGCCTCTCGGTGATCCTGTTGAGATTACTGTAAGAGGATATGAACTTACAGTAAGAAAAGATGATGCACAGTGTGTGCAGGTAAAATAGCATATACATAATTATGCATGAGAGTAGTACAACAAGGAGGTAAAAAGGAATGGCAATTAAAATTGCACTTGCCGGAAACCCGAACTGCGGTAAAACTACCATGTTTAACGCGCTCACAGGAGCCAACCAGTATGTTGGTAACTGGCCAGGGGTTACTGTAGAGAAAAAAGAGGGTAAATTAAAAAGTAAGAAGACAAAGGAAGAAGTTATCGTAACTGACCTTCCGGGTATCTATTCAATGTCTCCATATACACTGGAAGAGGTCGTCAGCCGTGACTATGTGCTGAAAGAAAATCCGGATGTGATCATTGATCTGGTGGATGCAACCAATATTGAACGTAACCTGTATCTGACAACTCAGCTGATCGAGACAGGCGTTCCGGTTGTTATTGCACTGAACATGGCAGATCTTCTTGCGAAGAGAGGAATCAAGATTGATGTGAAGAGACTTTCAATGCTGCTTGACTGTCCGATTATCGAGACATCTGCGCTGAAAGGTGAAGGACTTGACAAACTGATCGATGAAGCAGTAAAAGTTGCTAAGAAGTCAGAAATCGATCTTCCGAAAGATATCTTCTCAGCAGAGCTGGAAGGTGCTGTAGCAGAAGTTAAGAGCGTTCTTCCGAGTTCTGTTTCAGAAGAGAAGAAGAGATGGTACGCTGTAAAATTCCTTGAGAACGACAGCAAGGTAGTAGAGAGCATGAAACTTTCCGGTGCGGCAGCCCAGACGGTGGAAGCACAGAGAAAAGCTCTTGAAAAGAAACATGACGATGATATGGAAAGTATTGTAACAGACGAACGTTACAAATTCATCCAGAAGATTGTTTCAACAACTGTTCAGAAGGGAAAAGAAAAACTTACAACTTCTGATAAGATCGACCGTATCGTTACCAACCGGTTCCTCGGAATCCCGATCTTTATGCTGGTAATGTGGATCGTATATTATGTTTCTGTAACGACAGTCGGTACCTTTGTAACAGATTGGACAAATGATGTATTTGTAGTAGCAATTCAGGATGCAGCAACAAGCGCACTTTCAGCGATCGGTGCCGGTGACATGGTTATGGGACTTGTTGTTGATGGTATCATCGGTGGTCTTGGAGCCGTTCTTGGTTTCGTTCCACAGATGGCGATTCTGTTCCTTTTCTTGTCTATCCTTGAAGACTGTGGATACATGGTTCGTATCGCATTCGTCATGGACCGTGTGTTCAGACATTTCGGACTTTCGGGAAAGAGCTTTATCCCGCTTCTGATTTCATCAGGCTGCGGTATTCCTGGAATCATGGCTTCTAAGACTATTGAACAGGACAATGACAGACGTCTTACAATTATGACAGCAACTTTTATCCCGTGTGGAGCTAAGCTTCCGGTTATCGCTCTGATGGGTGGTGTTATTTCCGGTGAAGTAGCAGGATATCAGGAAAGTTCATTTATCGCACCGCTTATGTATTTCATTGGAATCGTTGCAGTACTTGTAGCTGCGATCATCCTGAAAAAGACAAAACCGTTCTCAGGAAAACCGGCACCGTTCGTAATGGAACTTCCACAGTACCATATTCCACAGGCTAAGACAGTTCTCCTTCATGTATGGGAAAGACTGAAAGGCTTCATCATCAAAGCCGGAACAATCCTGTTCCTTGCCTGCGTTGTAATGTGGTTCCTTGGCGGATTCGGATTTGTAGACGGAAGCTTTGGCATGGTAGAAGACAGCGCAGACAGTCTTATGGCAATGATTGGTGGCGTGATCGCACCGCTCTTTGCACCACTTGGATTTGGCGAGTGGCAGCCGGTAGCAGCTTCTATCTCTGGATTTACAGCAAAAGAAGCAATTGTTTCAACAATGGGTGTACTTGCAAATGTATCTGGTGATACAGAAGATGCAGTCAACGTAGCAGCTGGTGTTGCATCTTGGTTCCCAAGCTCAATTGCAGCATTTACATTCCTGATGTTCAACCTTCTTGATTCTCCTTGCCTTGCAGCAATTGCTACAATGGCACAGCAGATGCAGTCAAGAAAATGGTTCTGGTTCGCAATTCTCTTCCAGAACATCTTCGCTTACATTGTATGCCTCTGTGTATATCAGATCGGTTCATTCGTAACAGGCGGAGCATTCGGAGTTGGTACAGCAGTTGGATTCCTTTTCCTTATCGCAATCCTTTTCATGCTGTTCAGACCAGATCCGTATAAAAATCAGAAAGTTTATTCAAAACGTTCTGTAAACGCATAAGATTTATAAGAACTTTAAGGCGGAAGCCGGATGCAGAAGCCTGTGTCCGGCTTCCAGTGTAAAAGAAAGACAAGGTGAAGGTTATGATCGCAAATATTGTGATAGTGGCACTGATCGCAGCATATTGTATTTATCTGATTTACAAAGGTTATAAAAACCATAAAGAAGGAAAACCGGTCGGTTGTGCTGGATGCAGCGGTAACTGCAGTTCGTGTAGCGGATGTAGTGGAAAAACCGCACCAAAGAAGAAAGACTGAAAGGCGGAAGGCATATGGGAAGTTCAACAGGCTCTATGTTCTATGCATTCGGAGCATTCTTGATCATTTATCTTGTAGGAGTCAGCATATATCAGTTGGTTTTATGGATAAAGAAATGGCGTGAACGCCGGAAGGATGAGGAATAAGATGGTTGATGCAATTATTGTTCTGATCGTGATCGTACTTCTTATTTTTGCATTAAAGGGTACGCTTAAACATTTTAAAGGGGAAAGCCCTTGCTGTGGTGGTGGATCTGGACTGATCAAGACAGAGATTGAAGAAAAGGTTCTGGAGCATCCGGCAATCGGTAAAAAGACGGTGATGGTTTCCGGTATGCACTGTGATCATTGCGTGAAAAGTGTAACGGAAGCAATCGACAAAATCGAAGGTGCATCTGCAAAGGTGAATCTCAAAAAAGAAGAAGCAGTTGTAAGCTATGACAGAGAAATCGATGATGATGATCTGAAAAAAGCTGTCGAGGAAGCAGGATTTAAGGTAGTTGATATCAGAGCCTAACAGGCGACAGCATGGAAAGGGGCTATCATGGACGCGAAAGAAAGAATAATCGAGCAGCTGAAAAGAAGTGGCTGTAGGGTTACGAAGCAGCGGCTCATGCTGATCGATGTTATTTTGGAAGGGAAATGTAATTGCTGCAAGGAAATTTATTATCAGGCGTCTCTGAAGGATCCGAGTATCGGACCGGCGACGGTATACCGTATGGTCAATACGCTGGAACAGATCGGAGCAATCAGCCGCAAGAATATGTATCGTATTTCGGATGATGGCAATAAGATGGAATGCATGGTCGAACTGGAGGATGGAACGGTTCTTGATCTTCCGGAAGATAAATGGACAGCAGTAATTAAATCTGGTCTGGATGCCTGTGGATTTTCGGGTGGACAGAATGTGAGAAACATCACACTCAAAGAAGCATAACATTGTAAAAAAACGTTCTGAAACGGAACGGTTCGGATATGGAGGCAGGTACCGTGGTTGTATCTGTCTCTTTAAGATACCGGGAAATGAGTTTCTTCTATATAAATATGGATATAGATAACTGTGAAAAGTTGTGTAAAAATTAAGGTGAAAATAGCGAATTCGTGTCAGATATAATGAAAAAAAGTTTGACAAAACTGATTTTACGCAAAAGTGAGAAAATTTATCAGAAGCAAAAAAAGACTGGAAATTTTCAGATTCGTGTCATATAATAGGCGTTAATGAAAAAACAGGAGGTACGTAGATATGTTTGATATTACTAAAGTAAATTGGAAAAAGGTTGGAATTTTTGCATCAGGAGTTCTTTTTGGAACAGCTGGAATCAAAGCGCTTTCAAGCAAGGATGCTAAGAACGTGTACACAAATTGTACAGCAGCAGTTCTTCGCGCAAAAGACTGTGTTATGAAAACGGCTACAAATATCCAGGAAAATGCAGAGGATATTTACGCTGAAGCTAAGAACATCAACGAAGAAAGAGCTGCTGAAATGGAAGAATTTTCTGATGCAGATACAGCAGCAGAGGCTGAAGAAGCTGAAAATACAGAGTTCAACGAAGTAACAGAGTAAGAGGCGCCTGAACGTGAAGTTTATAATTAAACATGAGATGAAAGGCCGGATGAGAGTCCGGCTTTTTCAAAAAAGAATGACATATGAACAGGCTGATATATTACAGTATTATCTGCTCTGCAATGAATCAGTCAAATTAGCAAAGGTATATGACAGAACCTGTGATGCAGTCATTAATTATACCGGCGACAGAGAAGATGTAATCCGTCTTCTGCAGGAATTTCACTATCAGACAGTGGAAGTTCCGGCAGACGTACTTGCAACTTCCGGTCGTGAAGTGAATGCGCAGTATCAGGAAAAGCTGTTCAATAAAGTAGTATTTCATTATGCAAGAAAATGGTTCCTTCCGTATCCACTGAATGCATGCTATACATCGGTCATGTCACTGAAGTATATCTGGAAGGGAATCAAGTGTCTGTGGGCACGCAAAATTGAGGTTCCGGTGCTGGATGCGACTGCAATCGGTGTATCCGTTGCACGTGGGGATTTCAGTACAGCCGGATCCGTCATGTTCCTGCTTGGAATCGGTGAAATTCTGGAAGAGTGGACACATAAGAAATCCGTAGATGACCTGGCAAGGACCATGTCTCTGAACGTAAGTAAGGTATGGCTGAAGACAGAAGATCAGGAAGTTCTGGTTCCTGCATCCAAGATAAAAGCAGGAGACCGGATTGTGATTCGTATGGGAACTGTGATTCCGTTTGACGGCGATATCGTGGATGGTGAAGCGATGATCAATCAGGCATCTCTTACCGGAGAGTCAGTGTCTGTCCGCAAGACGGTTGGAAGCTATGCATATGCAGGAACGGTGGTCGAAGAAGGTGAGATCACAGTCGGAGTCAAACAGGTAAGCGGAAACAGCCGCTTTGATAAGATCGTTACGATGATTGAAGAATCTGAGAAGTTAAAATCAGGAGTAGAAAGCAAGGCAGAACATCTTGCAGACAGGCTTGTACCGTATTCGCTTGGTGGAACAGCTCTTACCTATCTGCTGACGAGAAATGTCACAAAGGCCCTTTCAATCCTGATGGTAGATTTTTCGTGTGCTCTTAAGCTTTCAATGCCGATTTCGGTGCTGTCTGCAATCCGTGAAGCAAACCTTTACAATATTACCGTAAAGGGCGGAAAGTATCTGGAAGCTGTGGCAGAGGCAGATACGATCGTATTTGATAAGACTGGTACACTTACAAAAGCAACACCTACCGTGGTGGATGTGGTTCCATTTGATAGAAGAACACCGGATGAACTACTCCGTATTGCAGCGTGTCTGGAAGAACATTTTCCACATTCTATGGCAAAAGCAGTAGTAAATGCAGCAAAAGAGAAAAATCTGGATCATGAGGAAATGCATTCCAAGGTAGAGTATGTGGTTGCACATGGCATTTCTACAACGATTGATGATAAAAATGTAATTATCGGAAGCTCTCATTTTGTATTTGAAGATGAAAAATGTACAATTCCGGAAGGAAAACAGGAGTTATTTGACAGTCTTCCGGAAGAATATTCACATCTGTATCTTGCAATCGAGAATCAGCTTGCAGGAGTGATCTGTATTGAAGATCCATTGAGAGAAGAGGCGAAGACAGTAATTGCCGAGCTCAAGAAAACAGGATTTGGAAAGATTGTTATGATGACAGGTGACAGCGACCGTACAGCTTCGGCGATCGCAAAGCGTGTCGGTGTGGATGAATATTATTCAGAAGTACTGCCGGAAGATAAGGCTGCATTTGTAGAAAAAGAAAAAGCAGCCGGAAGAAAAGTTATTATGATCGGCGATGGTATCAATGATTCTCCGGCGCTTTCAGCGGCAGATGTGGGAATTGCGATCAGCAATGGCGCAGAGATTGCACGTGAGATTGCAGATATTACGGTAGGCGCAGATGATCTTGGACAGATCGTGACCTTAAGACGTCTCAGCAATAGGCTAATGAAGAGGATTCAAAGTAATTACCGTTTTATCGTTGGATTCAATTCCGGTCTGATCGTACTTGGAGTAACCGGTGTGATCCAGCCGACGACATCAGCACTTTTACACAATACTTCAACTCTGGCAATTGGGCTGAAGAGTATGAAGAATCTTCTGTAAGGCAGAACAATTTAATGATAGCTCTAAACGTGGGGGGTGGATTCTCTGAATCATGCCCCATTGCTGGATTAATAAGAGGCAAAATAGCGTTACTGTTCACTCCCGTGTCAATCACTACGCTGATTGGCACGGAGGATGCACGTTTTATCTTGAATGGCATCTCGCCCATCGCCAAAGGCGATTTAAAATGGCGAGATGCGTTGCTGGTCACAGGTACTGTGAACAGTAACAAAATAGCAGATAGTATCCAAAAGGATAAGATTGACAAATGAAAGGATAATCCATACAATGATAAATAGATTGATAAAAGGGAGGAAGAAAAAAGCGTGAAAATTGATCTGTTTTCAATAGGAAAGTTTACGATACATGGATATGGACTGATGATCGCAATCGGTATCCTTTGTTGTGTAGCAATGGCTTCTTATCGGGCGAAAAAGAATGGTCTGGATCAGGAAGCAATTGTGGATATTGGAATTTACGGTGTAATCGGCGGTTTTTTAGGTGCAAAAATTCTATATGTGATCGTGGAGTTTAAGACGTTTATCAAGGATCCGAAGACGGTACTCGGTTCAGAAGGGTTTGTCGTATATGGTGGAATTATTGCCGGTTTTCTGACAGCAATTGTATATTGCAGAATCAAGAAGCTTTATTTTCTGGAATATTTTGATCTCGCTGTGGCAAGTATTTCAATGGCACAGGGATTTGGAAGAATCGGATGTTTTCTTGCAGGATGCTGCTATGGAAGGGAGACGACCTCCAGATTTGGTGTGGTCTTCCCGGAAGGTGGGCTTGCTCCGGCAGGTGTAAAACTGATCCCGACACAGCTTATTTCGTCGGCGGGCGATTTCCTGATCATGATCGTGTTACTTCTATATTATAGGAAGAATAAAAAAGACGGTACACCGGGAAACGTAGGCTTTTTATATATGCTGCTGTATGGTGTGGGAAGATTTCTTGTTGAGTTTTTGAGAAATGATAACAGAGGGGGAGCTTGGATGTTCTCAACCTCTCAGTGGATCTCCATGGTGATCGTAGCAGGTGGAATTGTATTGTATCTTGTAAATAAAAAAAGGCATAAATGGTAAGGAAGCGGAAGATGGGGCCAGGTTCGTCCGGTGGACGAGTGTTCTGCGCCGACCGTAGCGAAGCGAAGACCTGAACCATGGGTTTAAGCTGTACGTTGGTATAAAAAAGAATTTCTAAACAAAAACGGAGAGTTTGAAAAAGGAAGGAAGCGGAAGATGGGGCCAGGTTCGTCCGGTGGACGAATGCTCTGCGCCGACCGTAGCGGAGCGAAGACCTGAACCATGGGTTCAGGTCACGCTTCGGTACTATAAAAAGGAACCTCTGATAAAATCAGAGGTCCCTTTTTATAATGCGGAAGATGGGACTTGAACCCACACAAGCGCAATGCTTACAAGATCCTTAGTCTTGCTCGTCTGCCAGTTCCGACACTTCCGCACAAAAATATTTAATTACCGGATTCGGATAAATCCGAATGCGGAAGATGGGACTTGAACCCACACAGGCGCAATGCCTACAAGATCCTTAGTCTTGCTCGTCTGCCAGTTCCGACACTTCCGCATATCACTCAGTGAGCTTTGTTTTTAACTGCTCGCCGCTGACAAAAGCTATAATACTATATTCCAAACGCAAAGTCAACAAAAAATTAAAAGAAATTTTAATTCGCAATATATTACAAAAAATATCGAAAAGATAAATAATTCAATGATTTTACAAATTTACTTTCTTATTATGAGAAAATATAGTAATATGATATATAATTGTATGCGTTAAATGCGCGTTTTATCAATGAATTTGGGGATAATAAGAGCAGAAACTGGTGAAATGGAGGCATTTTATGGAGAAAAATATAAAAATGAAGGATATAAAAGAACTGGGAGAGCAGCTTGGAGAACTGCAAAGAGTGTGCAGGGAGAAAAAAATCCCGGTGATGATCGCGTTTGAGGGTTATGGAGCAGCAGGAAAAGGGCTTCAGATTGGTAATCTGATCCAGGCACTCGATCCAAGAGGCTTTAAAGTATATGCGGTAAAAAATGAAACGGAAGAGGAATGGATGCATCCTTTTATGTGGCGTTTCTGGACGAAGATCCCGGAAAAGGGAAGAATTGCGATTTTTGATACCAGCTGGTACCGGAGAGTTATGATTGAACGTTTTGAAGGAAAAACACCGGAAAAAGAGCTGGAAAAGGATTTTGCATCGATCCGTGCGTTTGAAAAACAGCTGACAGATGATGGAATGGTGATCATCAAACTGTTTTTAAAGATTGACCGGAAAGAACAGAAAAAGCGCTTTGAGAAACTGCTTGCTTCCAAGGATACTGCATGGCGGGTAAGCAAAGGCGATCTGAAGCGGAACCATGATTTTAAAGAGTATAAAGCAATCAATGAAGAGATGCTGCGGAAAACGGATGCAGATTACGCACCGTGGACAGTGATCAATGCTACAAAGAAGAAAGAAGCCAAAGTGGCTGTTTATCAGGCGGTGATCCAGGCAATGGAAGAAGCAGTCGCAAGAAAGGAACTGGAAGAAAAAGGCAGTCTGGAAAAGAAAACGGAAATGAAAAGGGAAACAGCAGAATCCATTCTGGCAGAGACGGATCTTTCCAAATCCATGCCAAAAGAGGTTTATGAGGAACGCTTAAAAGCGCTTCAGAAAAAGATGGAACATCTGCATGGAGAGCTTTATCGCAGGAGAATCCCGGTTGTCCTTGGCTTTGAGGGGTGGGATGCCGGAGGAAAAGGTGGTGCGATCAAACGTCTGACTTCACATATGGATCCGAGGGGATATGTGGTGAATCCGACAGCGTCACCGAGTGATACAGAGAAAGCACATCATTATCTGTGGCGTTTCTGGCGTGCAATGCCGAAAGCCGGTCATATTGCGATATTTGACAGAACCTGGTACGGAAGAGTGATGGTAGAGAGGATTGAAGGATTTTGCACCGAAAAAGAATGGAAGAGAGCTTATGGGGAAATCAATGCCATGGAGCAGGATCTGGTAAATGCAGGAGCAATCGTGCTGAAATTCTGGATGCAGATTGACAAGGATGAGCAGGCGAGAAGGTTTAAAGCCAGACAGGAAAATCCGAAAAAACAGTGGAAGATCACCGATGAAGACTGGAGAAACCGGGAAAAATGGGATCAGTATGAGGTGGCGGTAGAAGAAATGCTGGAAAAGACTTCTATGCCACATGCACCGTGGATCGTAGTGGAAGGAAATGATAAATACTATGCACGTATTAAAGTTCTGGAATGCGTGACAGAAGCAATCGAGAAACGACTGAAAGAAGAGAGAAAATAAAAAATGACAATCAGGGAACAGATGGAAGAAAGAGAAAAGGAATATCTAAGCCCCTGTGCCACATTAAGCATGGCTTCCCGGGGGAGAAAGAGAAATGAGCCACAGTGTGACATCCGACCGGTTTTTCAGAGGGACAGAGATCGGATCCTGCACAGTAAGGCATTCCGGCGCATGAAGCAGAAGACGCAGGTGTTTCTCCTGCCAATCGGAGACCATTACAGGACACGGCTGACGCATACGCTGGAAGTATCGCAAAACGCCCGGACGATCGGAAAGGCGCTCAGGCTGAACGAAGATCTGGTGGAGGCAATTGCACTGGGGCATGATCTTGGGCATACTCCGTTTGGACATGCAGGAGAGAGAGCTCTGAACAATGTGTGTCCGTGTGGATTTAAACACAATGAACAAAGTGTCCGTGTAGTAGAGGTGTTGGAGAAACAGGGGGAGGGACTGAACCTGACCTGGGAAGTGATCGATGGAATCCGCAACCATAAAAGTGCGGGAATGCCTGCGACACTGGAAGGGCAGATCGTCAGACTGTCTGATAAGATTGCTTATGTGAACCATGATATTGATGACGCAGTAAGGGCGGGGATCATGAATGAAGAGGAACTGCCCAAAGAGCTGCGAAAAGTTCTGGGCAACAGTAAAAGAGAGCGTTTGAACACACTTACCCATGATGTGATTGTAAACAGCATGGACAAACCGAAGATCTGCATGTCAGAGGAAGTCCGTGAAGCATTGATGGAGCTGCGGGCATATATGTTTACCCATGTTTATGAGAATCCACTTGCAAAGGGCGAAGAGGACAAAGCAATCCGAATGGTCGAAGATCTGTATTCTTATTATGAAACGCACATGGAAAAGATGCCGGAGCAGTATCTGAAACAGCTGCAGAAGGGGGAAATGCCGGAGATCGCAGTGTGTGATTACATAGCAGGAATGACGGATAATTTTGCCGTAAAAAAGTTTGAAGAAATTTTTATTCCACAATCTTGGAAATTTTAAAGGAAATAAAAAAGTTTTGTCGAATATATATTATGTAGGGGTTGCGCAAGGTGCGCGAACCCTGCCAGGAAGGTGTAGGACATAATGTATTATTCAGATGAGATTATAGAAGAAGTAAGATCGAAAAATGATATCGTAGATGTGATTTCCGGATATGTGAAGCTGAAGAAGCAGGGGAGTTCGTATTTCGGACTTTGCCCGTTTCACAGTGAGAAATCTCCTTCTTTTTCTGTGAGCAGGGATAAGCAGATGTATTACTGCTTTGGCTGCGGAGCGGGAGGAAATGTATTTACCTTCATTATGGAGTATGAGAATTATTCTTTTGTAGAAGCACTCAAGTTTCTGGCACAGCGTGCCGGTGTGGAGCTTCCGCAAGAGGAATATTCAAAAGAAGCGAAAGAAAGAGCAGATACGAGAAGTGCGCTGCTTGAGATGAACAAGCTGGCGGCCAAGTATTATTATGCGCAGCTGAAGACGGAGGGCGGAAGGCAGGCAAGAGAATATCTGCAGAACCGTCAGTTGAGCCAGGAGACGATCACCGCATTTGGACTTGGATATTCCAGCAAATACAGTGATGATCTGTTTCGATACCTGAAGATGAAGGGTTATAGTGAAGAGATGATCATCAAAGCCGGTCTGGTAAATGTCGATGAAAAGCACGGAGTTTACGACAAATTCTGGAACCGTGTCATGTTTCCGATTATGGATGTGAATAACCGTGTGATCGGATTTGGCGGGCGTGTGATGGGCGACGGGAAGCCAAAGTACCTGAACTCACCGGAGACTCTGATCTTTGATAAGAGCCGGAATCTGTACGGACTTCACCGGGCGAGAACATCAAGAAAGCCGTATTTTATTGTATGTGAAGGCTATATGGATGTAATTTCGCTCCATCAGGCGGGATTTACCAATGCAGTTGCATCACTTGGAACTGCACTTACAGCAGGACATGCAGCATTGATCAAACGGTATGTGAATGAAGTCTATCTGACCTATGACAGTGATGAAGCCGGAACTAAAGCGGCACTCCGGGCAGTTCCGATCCTTCGGGAGGCCGGTGTGACGACCCGCGTGATCCGGATGGAACCGTACAAGGATCCGGATGAATTCATCAAGAATCTTGGAGCTGAGGCATTTGAAGAGCGGATCAGGAAAGCAAGGAACAGCTTTATGTTCGGTCTTGAGATGCTGGAAAAAGGTTATGACCTGAATGCACCGGAAGGAAAGACGGAATTCCTCAGAGAAGCGGCGAGAAGGCTGGCACGTTTTGAAGAAGAAATTGAACGTGATAATTACATAGAAGCGGTGGCAAAGACTTATCACGTCGGCTACGAAGAACTTAAGAAGCTGGTTGTCAAGGTAGCAGTCCAGAGCGGAATGGCAGCTCCGGCCACAAAGCCAAGACAGACGATCCGCCAGGAAACGCCAAAAGAGGATGGTCATATCCGGTCACAGAAGATTCTGCTTACCTGGCTGATCGACAGGGAAGAGCTGTTTGATCAGGTAAGCCGTTATGTTACGCCGGAGGATTTTACGGTGGAGCTGTACCGGAAAGTTGCTGAACTTCTGTATGAACAGCATGCAAAAGGAGAACTGAATCCTGCGCAGATCATGAATTATTTTACAGAGGAAGAGGAACACCGCGCGGTGGCAGCACTTTTCAATACGAGAATCAAAGAGCTGACGACTGCGGGAGAGCAGGAAAAAGCGATCAAGGAGACGATTCTCCGGGTAAAGGAGTACAGTATCGAAACCGCAACCCGGAATCTGGATCCGACAGACATTCAGGGGCTGCAAAGGCTTATGAATGCGAAGAAGGCAGTGCAGGACCTTCATAAACTGCATATTTCCATTAATTAGGGATAGAATATAAACAAGCGATGAGAGGAAGGACACTACATGGAAGAGAACGTAGTAAAGTTTCAGGAAAAATTAAAAAATCTGGTTGCCCTTGCGAAGAAAAAGAAGAACATTCTTGAAATCCAGGAAATCAATGATGCATTCCGGGATATGGAGCTGGAACCGACACAGATGGACAAGGTATTTGAGTACCTGGAGGCCAATGGGATCGATGTGCTTCAGATGAATGATGACTCCAATGTGGATGATGATGATCTGGAGATCATGCTTTCGGATGAAGACGAAGTGGATATGGAGAAGATCGACCTGTCTGTTCCGGACGGAATCAGCATCGAAGATCCGGTCCGTATGTATCTGAAGGAGATCGGTAAGGTTCCGCTTCTTTCAGCAGAAGAAGAGATTGAGCTGGCAAAGAGAATGGCAGATGGTGATGAAGAAGCGAAAAAGCGTCTTGCAGAAGCCAACCTGCGACTGGTAGTCAGCATTGCAAAGCGTTACGTGGGACGTGGTATGCTGTTCCTGGATCTTATACAGGAAGGAAACCTTGGACTTATCAAAGCGGTAGAGAAGTTTGATTATCAGAAGGGATTTAAGTTCAGTACCTATGCAACATGGTGGATCCGTCAGGCAATCACACGTGCGATTGCTGACCAGGCGAGAACCATCCGTATACCGGTTCATATGGTAGAGACGATTAACAAACTGATCCGTGTATCCAGACAGTTACTGCAGGAGCTTGGACGTGAACCTACGCCGGAAGAGATCGCTGCAGAGTTGGACATGCCGGTAGACCGTGTGCGTGAAATCTTAAAGATTTCCCAGGAACCGGTTTCTCTTGAGACTCCGATCGGTGAGGAAGAGGACAGCCACCTGGGCGACTTTATCCAGGATGACAATGTACCTGTTCCGGCAGAAGCAGCAGCGCAGACACTTCTGAAAGAACAGCTGGATGAAGTTTTAAGTACACTGACAGAGAGAGAGCAGAAGGTTCTCCGCCTGCGTTTTGGTATGAGTGATGGAAGAGCACGTACACTGGAAGAGGTCGGAAAAGAGTTCGATGTCACCCGTGAGCGTATCCGTCAGATTGAAGCAAAAGCACTCCGCAAGCTTCGTCATCCAAGCCGCAGCAGAAAATTAAGAGATTATTTGGATTAAGAAGATGGCTGAATTATCAAAAAGATTACAGGCAGTGGCGGATCTTGTCACACCGGGAATGCGTCTTGCGGATGTGGGAACAGATCACGCTTACATCCCAATCTATCTGACACAGAACGGGCTGGTTCCATCCGCAATTGCCATGGATATTAACAAAGGACCATTAGAGAGAGCGGATACACATATCCTTGAACATGGAATGGATGGGAAGATCGTTACCCGTCTTTCTGATGGTCTGGTGAATTTGAAAATGGAAGAAGCTGACACAATGATCGCCGCCGGAATGGGCGGCGGTCTTGTCATACACATTTTGAATGAGGATCCAGCAAAAACCAGAAGCTTAAAGGAACTGATCCTGCAGCCTCAGTCAGAGCTTGCGAAAGTCCGCCGTTATCTGGAAGAACATAGATTTCGTATCGTTGCAGAGGACATGGTGGAAGAGGATGGCAAATACTATCCGATGATGAAGGTGATCCCGACAGAGCAGAAAGGTCTTTATGCGGAAGGTGTTCCGGCAGCAGAAGAAGAGCTTGAATATGGAAAATATTTATTAGAGAAGGGTCACCCGGTGATGGGAGAATATCTGAAAAAGGAACTGTCTGTGAATCAGGGCGTGTATGAAAAGCTTCGGGTGCAGGAGAGTGAACGCACGAAGGAGAGAAGTGCAGAGGTTCTGCATATGATAAAGAGAGCAGAAGACCTGCTTGACCGGTATTTTTAGGAGGAAAATGATGATTTGCAGAGAAATTATAAAAGAAATAGAAGCACGTTTTCCAAAGCACTATGCTATGGAGTGGGATAATGTAGGACTGCAGGTCGGAAGAAGCGATAAAGAAGTAAAGCGGATCTATCTTGCACTGGATGCGACGGATGAAGTGATCGAAGAAGCAGCAGACTGGGGCGCAGATATGCTGATCACACATCATCCGATGATCTTTAAAGCAATGAAAAAGATCAATGACGAGGATTTTATTGGCAGAAGAGTACTGAAGTTGATCCGGGATGACATTTCTTACTATGCGATGCATACCAATTATGATGTAATGGGAATGGCAGAGCTTGCTGGGAAGGTACTTGAACTGAGTGAACCGGAGGTTCTGGAAGTGACGGGAAGCATGCATTCAGAATCCGGCGAAGTTCCGGTTGGAATCGGAAGAGTTGCTGATCTGGCACAGCCGATGGATTTAAAATCCTGTGCGGAAATGGTAAAAAAAGCATTTGATCTTCCGAATGTGAAAATTTTTGGAGAGCCGGATATGCAGGTACATCGCCTTGGTGTTTTTCCGGGCTCCGGGAAGAGCGCAATTTCCGTATCTTTGGAAAAAGGTGTGGATGTACTGGTGACAGGTGACATTGATCACCATGAGGGGATTGATGCAGTTGCGCAAAAAATGGCAGTAATTGATGCCGGACACTATGGCGTGGAGCATATCTTTATTGCAGATATGGAACATTTTTGCCGGGAGAAATTTCCAGAGGCAGAGATCCGGACAGCAAAGATCCGGCAGCCATTCTGGGTTTTGACGTAAGGTGTTTGGGAGCGGGGAGAAAACAGACAGATTTGTCAAAGCGCCGTAAGGCAGAAAGAAGGCGGTAAATATGGAACAGCAGATGTACAAAGTACAGATTGACGGGGAAGAGAGAAGTTTTCCGGCAGGAACCACATATCTGCAGATTGCCGGGGAATATCAGGAAAGATACCCACATGATATTGTTCTTGTATATGTAAATGGAAAGCTTCAGGAGCTTGGAAAGAAGCTGAAAAAGGACTGTACGCTCCATTTTGTGACGACAGGCGAGACAATTGGAAATCTTACCTATCGCCGTGGTGTAAGTTTTCTGCTGGTGAAGGCAGTATATGATACAATCGGACACGATAAGATAGAACAGGTGAGAATCCATTTTTCTGTAGATAAAGGGTATTATTGTACAATAAAAGGAGATCAGAAGCTGGATCAGGAACTGCTTGCAAGGATTGAAGAACGGATGCATGAAATGGCAGATATGGATCTTTCAATCCGGAAGAGATCGGTTCATACCGATGAAGCGGTTGAAATGTTCCGCAAGTACGGTATGAAGGATAAAGAGCGTTTGTTCCGGTATCGCAGAGTGTCTACAGTCAATATTTACAGTATCAATGAATTTGAGGACTACTATTACGGCTATATGGTTCCATCAACCGGCTATCTGAAATATTTTAAATTATATTTATATGATGAGGGATTTGTAGTGCAGATGCCGGAGGCAGCTGAACCGGAAAAGATACCTCCGTTTCAGCCTCAGAATAAGCTGTTCCATGTGCTGAAGGAATCTACGCGTGGCGGTGATATGCTTGGAATTGAGACGGTAGGGGCACTGAATGATTATGTGACAGGCGGCAGCGCCAATCCAAAGGAACTGCTTCTGGTACAGGAGGCAATGCAGGAGAAGAAGATTGCGCAGATCGCAGAGCAGATTGCAGGAAATCCGCAGAAAAAGTTTGTCTTGATCGCCGGTCCTTCTTCGTCAGGAAAGACTACATTTTCCAGACGGCTTTCCATCCAGCTCCGGGTAAGCGGTCTGGTCCCGCATCCGATTTCGGTGGATGATTACTTTAAGAACCGTGTGGATACACCGCTGGACGCAGAAGGAAAGCCGAATTATGAGTGTTTGGAAGCACTGGATGTGGAACTTTTTAATCACGATCTGAAAAAGCTGCTTGCAGGAGAACGGATTGAGCTTCCGACGTTCAATTTCAAGACCGGAAAACGGGAATATAACGGACATTATATGCAGCTTGGTGAGCAGGATATTCTGGTGATCGAAGGCATTCATTGTCTGAATGATGCGTTGACCCATGATCTGCCAAAAGAAAATAAATTCAAGATCTATATCAGTGCACTGACCCAGCTGAATATCGATGAGCATAACCGGATCGCATCAACAGATGGACGTCTGATCCGCCGGATGGTGCGTGATGCAAGAACCAGAGGTACTTCGGCAAAGCAGACGATCGCTATGTGGCAGTCGGTGCGAAGAGGGGAAGAGAACAATATTTTCCCGTATCAGGAAGACGCGGATGTGATGTTCAATTCAGCTCTTCTTTATGAGCTGGCAGTTCTGAAAGCTTATGCAGAACCGATCCTGTTCGGAATTGAGAAGGACTGCGCCGAATATCAGGAAGCGAAGAGACTGCTCAAATTCCTGGATTATTTTGTGGGGATCGGAAGTGAGTATGTTCCGCAGAATTCGATTTTGAGGGAATTTATTGGAGGCGGATGTTTCGATTTGTAGAATGTTGAAGCTGGTCACATGGTAAGAGAGCGATATAGATTATAGAGGCAGTTTGAATCCGTTCCGCTGTTTTTTTAGTGTGATCCGTCGTCAGAAATAAGAAATAAACAGAAGAAGAGCTTCTGGGAGAATGAATATCTTTGTTCTCTCAGGAGCTCTTCTTCTGTTTGACCGGAAAATACATATGGAAAATTCTTCCATAAAAAGAGTATTATGTGCCGGGGAAGGGGATCACTTAAATATATTTATCAGAGTAACATATCTTCAGGCACAGGCGCTGTGAAATGCATTTCTTCTCCTGTGATTGGATGCCGGAAACGCAGATGATGTGAGTGCAGTGCCTGACGGCTGATATGGCTGTAATCCGGATTATAGAGAAAATCTCCCGGAAGCGGATGACCGATGTAATTCATATGCACCCGGATCTGATGAGTGCGTCCGGTATCCAGCTTTAAGGCAACCAGAGAGTAGACCGGATCTGTATTTGTGATGGAAATCCTGCGGTAATGTGTGCAGGCATATTCACCATGTTTAAAATCGACCATGCGCTCGATGGTAGAACCCTCTTTTCTGGCAATTGGAGCAGTGATGATTCCGTCTTCCGGGACGATTCCCGTGGCAAGTGCCAGATATTCCCGGTGGATTTCCCGGCGTGCCATCATGGCAGAGAGGAGAGAGGCACTGTAAAGATGCCGGGCAATGATCAGAAGACCGGTGGTGTCCCGGTCAAGCCGGTTAATGCAGCGGTAGACAAAAGGCTCGCCTTTCTCTTTGAAATACCATGCACAGGCATTGGCAAGTGTGTTGTCATAATTTCCCTGGGAAGGGTGAATTGGCATTCCGGCAGGTTTATTGATGACCAGCAGGTCCGGATCTTCATATACGATCGAAAGAGGCAGATCTGACGGAACAATATTTTCGGAGAATTTTGTTTCGGTAATCCGGATGGCAAGCTGGTCGCCGGGAGTAAGAAGGGTGCGTGCCAGTACCGGTTCCCCGTTCAGACGGATTCCTTCCGTATCTTCTTTGATTGCCCGGATCAGAGAAGAAGAATATCCATGAGCTTTTAAAAACTCATGGATATTGGAAGTTTTCTGTTCGGTTATTGTATAATTCAGAATTCTTTCCCACATTACTTTGATTTCACTTCCCGCCATAATTCATTGTAGACAGCATCGTTTTTATCTCCAAGGAATTTGAAGGTCTCACATCCGGAGAGCTCGCTTGCATCCGGGAATGCAATCTTGCTGTTGCGGATGGACTCGTCTTCAATCAGTTCCCGTGCTGCTTCATTTGGAGTCGAGTAGGTGATGTACTCAAAGTTCTTCAGTGCGATGTCCGGACGGCAGAGGAAGTTGATGAACTTTTCTGCATTTTCCTTATGCTCTGCATTCTTCGGAATTACCCAGGAGTCGATCCAGATATTGGATCCTTCTTTCGGGATCACGTATTCCAGGTTTGGATTTTCTTTCTGTGTGTAAATGGCTTCACCGGAGTAAATAACACCGATGGCTGCTTCGTTTCCGATCATCTTGTCACGCACCTGGTCAACGACGTATGCCTGAACCAGTGGTTTCTGTTTGATCAGAAGATTCTTCGCTTCGTTCAGCTCGTCCAGGTCGGTTGAGTTCAGGGAATATCCAAGATATTTTAAGGTAACACCGAATGCATCGCGGACGCTGTCCTGCATCAGAATGCTGTCCTTGTACTTTGGATCCCAGAGAACAGACCAGGAATCAATTGGTTCGTCTACCATGGTTTTGTTGTAAAGGATCCCGACAGTTCCCCAGCAATAAGGAACAGAGTATTTATTTTCCGGATCAAATGCTTTGGACTGATCCATGTAAGTCTGTCCAATATTTTTGATATTCGGAATATTATCCCAGTTGATCTCGGCGAGGAGATCATTCTCAATCATACGCTGGATCATATAGTCAGAAGGGCAGACCACATCGTAGGAAATGGCGCCGGACTGCACCTTCGGGTACATGATCTCATTGGTTTCGTATTCTTCATAAACTACCTGGATACCGGTTTCTTCTTCAAAGATATCCAGGACATCCGGGTCCAGATATTCGCCCCAGTTGTAGACAATTACCTTTTCGGCGCCGGAAATCTTTGTCTTTGAATTGTAGAAAAATCCTCCGGCTGTAATGACGATCACGAGCAGTGCCGGTACGACACGTGTTACGATAAGACGCATCGTGTGGCGTGCACGGGATGGCTTGCGGATCGTGCCGCCTTTTTCGTGAACTTCTTTTTCCGGTTTTAAATTGACCAGGAAGAGAAGGAAGAGCACCGTTACAAACATGATCGTTGAGAGTGCGTAAATTTCCGGACGGATTCCTTTTCGTACTTCACTGTAAATTTTGGTGGACAGGGTATCGATTCCAGGTCCTTTGGTAAAGTGGGTGATCACAAAATCATCCAACGACATGGTAAATGCAAGCAGGAAACCGGAAAGAATTCCTGGAAGGATATCCGGAAATACGACTTTGAAAAAAGCGTAGATCGGGGAGGCACCCAGATCCAGTGCGGCTTCATAGGTCCGCCGGTTGGTCTGCTTTAGTTTTGGCATGACGCTTAAAATGACGTATGGGATATTAAAGGTAATATGTGCGATCAGGATTGTCGTAAATCCCATGGTCATACGGAATGCGATGAACAGCAGCATCATAGATACACCAGTCACAATATCTGCGTTCAGCATCGGAATGTTGGTGACACCCAGCATAAAGGTACGAAACTTGCGGTTCATACTCTGGATTCCAATGGAAGCCAAAGTTCCGATCACGGTTGCAATCAGCGCAGAAAGAAGTGCGATGATCAGGGTGTTGTATAAGGTGCTCATGATCGCTTCATCCTGGAAAAGGGATACATACCATTTTCCGGTAAATCCGCCCCATTTGGCACGGGTTCTGGAACTGTTAAAGGACAGAACCATCAGTGTCATGATCGGAGCATAGAGGAAGATCACGATTAGCAGTAAATATAAATTCTGTAATTTCTTTTTCATTAGAATGCTGTGCCCTCCCCGTCTTTATCGTATTTGGCGATCAGAGCCATACTTGCAATGATGAAGATCATCAGGACAAGTGAAAGTCCACTTCCTACATGCCAGTTGCTTCCCTGCTGGAATTCCTGTTCGATGACATTTCCGATCAGAAGGATCTTGCTTCCACCGAGGAGGTTGGAAATGACGAAGGTTGTAAGTGCAGGTACAAATACCATAGTGATTCCACTGATGATACCCGGAACACTAAGCGGAAGGATGATCTTGGTAAATGTCTGGATATTTCCGGCACCGAGATCTCTGGCTGCGGAAATAACATCTTTGTCAATCTTTACAAGTACATTGTAAATCGGCAGCACCATGAACGGCAGGAAGTTGTAGACCATACCGAGGATGATCGCTGTCGGTGTGTTGATAATGTTCCATGAAGGCAGCCCGAAGAAATGGAGAACGGAGTTGATGACACCGTTTTTCTCCAGGAGGTTCTGCCATGCAAGAGTTCTGAGCAGAAAGTTCATCCACATCGGAAGGATGAAAACAAGTACTACGAAGCTGGACTGGTTTACATTTCTTCCGACAAGGATCATTGCCAGAGGATAGGCAAGGATCAGGCAGATCACTGTGCTGACAAATGCAAGCAGAAGTGCAAGCCCCAGAGCCTTTAAATTCTCAGGTGTTGTGATTTTGGCAAGGTTCATCCAGGTGAATTTTCCGTCATTGTCAGTCAGACCATAATAGAAGATCATGATCAGAGGAATGATAATGAAAGAAACTGCCCAGAAAAGGTATGGCCCTGCCAGGAGACGTTTGCTATTCTTCAATTCCTGCAGCCTCCTCATCTTCAGATTCTGGTTTTTTCATGATCTGAATATCAAACGGGTCAACATGGATTCCAACCTCAGTGCCAACCGGGAACATATCGGTGCTGTGTACCAGCCATTCATAGTTGTTGGCAAGGACTTCCATTTCATAGTGGACTCCTTTGAAAATCAGATGGGTAACGACACCCTTTAATGTACCTTCTTCTGGTTTTACAAGATCGATGTCCTCCGGACGGATGACCGCATCGACCGGTTTGTTGGTTCCGAATCCGGTATCCACACACGGGAATTCGGCACCGACAATATTGACCAGCTTATCGCGTACCATGATGGCATTGAAAATGTTGCTATCGCCAATGAAGTCGGCTACGAAAGCATTTTCCGGCTCGTTGTAGATATCTTCCGGTGTACCGATCTGCTGGATGTATCCCTGATTCATGACAACAATCGTGTCAGACATGGTGAGAGCTTCTTCCTGATCGTGGGTAACGTAGATAAATGTAATTCCCAGCTCATTTTTTAAACGGATCAGTTCATACTGCATGTCCTGGCGGAGCTTTAAATCCAGGGCACCGAGAGGTTCATCCAGAAGAAGAACTTTTGGTTCATTTACAATGGCGCGGGCGATGGCAATACGCTGCTGCTGCCCCCCACTTAAAGAATCCGGATAACGGTTCTGGTAACCTTCCAGATTGACCAGTTTTAATGCATAATGAATCTTATCATCGATGTAAGATTTTGATTTCCCTTTGATCTTCAGACCAAAAGCAATATTTTCAGCAATGGTCATATGGGTGAAAAGCGCATATTTCTGGAAAACAGTGTTGAGCTGTCGTTTATTCGGTGCAAGGGATGTAATGTCCTTTCCATCGAAAATTACTTTTCCTGAGTCCGGATTTTCGAATCCGCCGAGGATACGCAGAAGCGTTGTCTTTCCGCAGCCGCTAGGTCCTAAAAGTGTGAGAAATTCATTTTCTCTGATATAAAGGTTCAGGTCGTCCAGAACCAGATTGTCTCCATATGATTTGGAAACACCAACAATGTCAATCAGTTTGTTTGGCATATGTATAATCCTCCTGTGTACTTAAAAACTTGGGGGAGTGCTGACCCAGATCAGGCGTGCCCCGGAAGAAGACGATGCTTCTATATAATGCTTTGCGTGGGGAGTAAAATAAAAGGATTCTCCCTTTTTAGCTTTGTAGACCTTATTGCCTACGTGGATTTTGACGGAACCCTGAAGCACGTATCCGAATTCCTCACCTTCGTGTGGAAGATCCGGGTAGGTTGCACCGCCCGGAGCCAGGGTAAGACGGATCGGTTCCATCATATTGCGCTGGGCATTCGGAATGATCCATTCAATCGTATTCTTCAGATCAGTATCCTTTTTTTCAAAATAATCCTCATCACCGAAGACAACCTGTTCTTCCTCGTCATCGCTGAAAAATTCATTCAGATTGGTGCCGAGACACTGCAGAATATCAACCAGTGTGGCGATAGAAGGAGAAGTAAGATCCCGTTCCAGCTGGGAAATGAATCCCTTCGAAAGCTCACTCCGGTCTGCAAGTTCTTCCTGGGTAAGATTTTTCGCAATACGGAGCTCCCTTACTTTCTGTCCGATGTTCATAAATAGCTCCTTTCTGTAAATTGTTTGTAAAAATAAAAATAAACCTAGAGTTTAGTATTTCTATACACACGACAAGGTTTATTATACTATAGTTTAGAGAAAAAGCAACCGTTTTATAAGGAAAATGGATGCTTTTTTGAAAAATAAAAAACGGGTAAGAATTGACTAATTTTTGTTTAGACCACCTTTAGACCACTTTGCGAAAATTATATGAAAAAAATCCCCCGAACCGAAAGGAAATTCGAGGGACTTTAGCTGATTACAAAAGTTATGATTTGTCGATCTCTTATGCTTGGAATCGACATGGATAGGATAACAGAAAATGCTGAATTAAGCAACAAACTACTTACATGTATTTTTTTAGTTTAATGTATAAATGTTGTAAATTTGCGGTGAACCTTGTATTCAGCTTTTAATAATAAATCGAGTTCTTCAATATTATTAAGTAAGCGTCCTTGTTCTAATAAATATTTCTCTAACTATAGTTGGAAGTAGCTATATTATAACAGAAAATGTGCAATTTATAATGTGAAAAAGTTCTTTCTGTGTTGTATCAAAAGGCAAAAAAAACAAAGCTTTTAGTTTGTTGTAGAAGTTATTTTTTTGTAACTTTTTCACAATTTACATAGCGGAAAAAAGTGAACTTGTAAATAACTTTATATATGCAAATCTGCAAGAATTTACTTAATCGTTTTAACTAGAAGTTAGTCTACATTTCACAAATCGAAGAAATATTCTTTTTTCTACTTGTCTATGTAACTATTTTCCCACTACACTATTTATAGACGATATCGCAAACAAATACGCAACATGTGGACACATAGTAAACAAAGAAAGGGAAATTCATATGGAAAATATTTCTAGCAAACGATTAGTTGATATTTCTTCTCTTATGGAATATTTGAGTTTAGGAAGAAATTCCGCATTGAAATTCGGGGAAGAATCTGGTGCAAAACTCAAAGTCGGCAGACGAACGCTTTATGATCTCCAAAAGATAGATATAGCAATAAATAAATTAGCTGGATAGGATGATAACAAGAATGGCAGAAGAAAAGAAGAATAAACGGTATTTCTGGTTAAAACTAGAAAACACTTACTTCAAGCGATTAGATCAAAGAAAAATGTGTAAACAGAAAAACGGTTATGATATGCAACGTATTTATTTGAAAATGATGCTTCTTGCTGTTGACAAAGGCGGTTATATACCTTTTCAAGGAGTATATGACAGTATCCAAGAAGAAATAGCCGAAGAGTTATTTGAAGATATTGAACTTGTAAATCAGACTGTTGAATACGCACAGAAAAACAAATTGCTTGAAATGAACGAATTACAAATTTTTCTTCCGCAGGTGCTTGAAATGACAGGGAGCGAAACTGATTCCGCTAGACGTGTGAGAAAACACAGAGAAAGCAAATCGTTACAATGTAACACTGATGAAACAAGTTGTAACACAGAGAAAGAAATAGAATTAGAATCAGAGAAAGAAATAGAAAAAGAACACACACACAAAGAAAAATCCAAAGAAAAGTTTGTTGCTCCGCAAGAGTGTGAGGTGGAAAAATATTTGGCTGATAGAAATGTGAAATCTTTTGCAGCTAAAGAGTTTATCAATTATTATGCTTCTACTGGTTGGAAAAATAAGCATGGTGTTCCTATCATTGACTGGAAAGCTCTACTTAATACATGGATTGATAGAAAAGAAGAATCCAAGCAGGAGACGCAAGAAAAACCACAAAAAGAGCCAAGAGATTTTATGAGTGCTGAGTTAGTCGATAAGTTAATGGAGATCGGTGCTTTGGACGAAGATGGTTGTTTGTACTTTGGAATAGCACAAGAACATGGACTACTTGATGCAGTCCAAGAAGCAGATCGAAAAGCTAATAAATGGAACTCTGAATTATCTAAGAAACAATGGAAACCAGTTTATGAACTGGATGCTGATGAATGGCAGTAAGGAACATGAAGAAATGACAAAAGAACAAGAATGGTATCGAAGATATCTAAAGTGTGAGCATTGGCAGAAGTTAAGGCTCGAAGTATTGAAACGTTCCGGCGGTGCATGTGAAATTTGCGGATTCAAGCCATATCAAAGAGGAAATTTACAAGTACATCATCTGACTTATTCCAATGTTGGAAATGAGAAGCTAGATGATCTAATCGTGGTTTGTCCTCGATGTCACATGGAACTGCATGGAATCACCGGAAGACGTAAGCCAGAGAACATGAAAAAGAACAACTAAATAGCTGACCTAGAGATACTTCGACACGGTTAAAAAAATGGGTAACTTGCAGACACACTCCCTCACGGTAAAAAAGGCTGAACAACAGCATCGTTCGAGGTAGTAAAAAAAGAGTGACTTACAGAGACTCCAAGACGAATAAAAAATAGCGGTTAAACTGCTATCGTCTGAGGTACATAAAAAGGACATAGCAAAACAGTTGTGATTTCAAGGTATTTTATTGAAATTCTGTTTGGAATGTCTGGATCATAAATCAAAAGTGGTCTAAAAAGTGATACTTCATTGAGTGAAAAGCTGAGAAAGCTTGTAAAATAGCGGTTCTATGGAGTTGTGAAAGTAAATCACTAATTTAGTATTATGGAAATAGCAGATCAGGTAAAGGAATATAGTTACGCTGACTGCTGCCGGATACCGTGCCGGGGTTATGGTGGAAACGTCCCCCCGGGGCAACCTCACCTCCAAAAACAAAGAAAAAATAAAAAAGGGACTTACCTAGAACAGGTAGAAAGAAAGTAAAAAATTATGAGAAAATTTAAATGTGAAAGCGATTTTATGAGAGAAAGCACTAGGATTTATAGAGCATATGTTGAGAGAGAAAAACAGTTAAATGATTTGATTGCGGAAACCAATTCACTTAAAGATTTAACAAATGAAGCAAAAGAAAGAGAGACTAAGAAGATTCAGTATGAAATTTCTAATAAAAGAGCCGGTATGAAAAAAAGTTTAGCTAATCTGGAAAATGATTTTGCGGATTGGGCGTTTGAATTTGCCGATCTGACGGGCGAGGGGCTTGATAGAAAGCTTGCAACAGCTCTTTCTTCTGGAATTAGCTACAGTCCGCAGGAACTGTTGTATCTTGCCAAAAAAGCCGGAAATAATCAAGCTGACGCACGCTTATTACATGACTATGCAAAATCTCACGGTTATGAGCTTAAAAATTATATTTCACCAGATCAGAAAATTGAGAAATTCCATAAGATAAATGAAATGTTCGGAAAATTTGCAGATGATGAGTGTGGAAAAGACTGGTTCAGACTTCCAGATGCCGAAATTGATGTTTTCGTTGGAAATCAGTTGGCTTCTGTGGAAGTCATGCCGGAAAATATGGAAATTCGTACAGTAGCGAAGTCTATTGATGAAGAAATTTCAAGAGATATTGCAGAAAATGAAAAGAAAAAAGCCGAAAATGCTGACAAAGACGGCGAATTTCTTAACGGGTTTGGTGTTGATCCAGAAGAACCAGATACAAACTTTTACAAGCCGGAAGATGATGCAACTGAAAATGTGAGTCCAGAAGAGGAAAGCGAAAACGTAGATCAGTAAAATGGATTTATCAGAAATCAAAACTATTACACAGGCAAAGCAGGGTGACAAGCTCGCTCTGCTAGCCTTGTACGATCAATATTTGCCGTTATTCAAAAAACTATGCCGTAATCGTGCAGATTATTCTAATGTTCTGGAAGTCGATGATTTACTGCAAGAATGCTTTTTAGCTCTGGAAAGTGCCACAAACAGCTATAGTTTTGAGCGTGAAGCAAGTTTTAAGACGTATTTATACAGTTGTGTGAAATGGCACTTAACCAGAGTAATCGCAAAGCATTCTAATGTGACGGAAAACCAACTGACATTGATACTGCAAATAAAAAAGTTCCGGGAGAATTATGAAAAACAACATGGATGTATGCCAGATAATGCCCTTGTGATGCGTGAATTCTTTATTTCAAGGGATTATTTACGGGAACTGGACATTTTAAAGGAGTTAAAAGTCACTTCCATAGATGTTCCAATCGGTGAAAATAATGAAAGCACATTAGCGGAACTGCTGCCGGGTGTAACTGATCTGGAAGAGAAAACTGTAAAAAGGTTGTCTATAGCGGAGTTTTGGGAAATTCTCAATGATGTTTTATTGCCTGCTGAATGTGAAGTTATCAAATTGTTTTATCTGGATAATTTAACAGTGGCAAAAATTGCAGAGAATACGGGAGATACAGAAAAACAAGTCCGGCAATTACAACAGCAAGCACTGAAAAAATTGAGAATGAGAAAGAAAATCAAAGAAATTATTTGAAGAAAGAGGTATTAACATGAGTGATAATTGTTATTTTGAAATGAATGAAGTTGAAGCGAATCTTGAAAATATAATGAATTCTTTGGAATTTGCTAATTATCAGCTTGCCACTGGAAATATCTTTTCAGCGGACGAGCCTAGAGATCAGGCATCAATTGAAAAAATAAATGATTTAACAGATGCTATTTCAGATAAGCTTTGTGATGCTATGTATAATTTGCGTGAACTTCAGAAAATAATTGATGGTTCTACGGAAGTATTGCCAGAAGAAAATGATGCAGAAGAAATTACAGAAGAGATGCAAGAAGTAGACTATGCAGATGCTATCCCGTCTTTATACGGTGCAAAAGTTATAAGCATCGAAGATATAAAGTTTGGGGGCGAAAACGGCATATTGGTTGAATTTGATACCGTAGATGGCAGCAAGGCAAAGCTAATTTATGCTATGGATTCGCTCTATCAGGTCAATGGGGGCAAAAAATAATGTCTAAAATTACACCACTGAAAGCAATTAGGCGAAAATGTTTGGAATGCTGCGCCGGGCAACGGTTAGAGGTTCGGGAATGCCTTTTAAAAACTTGCCCTCTATTCCCGTTTAGAATGGGGCACAGACCACCAGCCGAACAATTTACCACTGAAAGCATTGAAATTGATAACTAGTGTCCTATCCATGGAGTTATTGCCACAGAAATTGAAAATGAGACAGCAAAAAGGCAAGGGGAAACAGACCTTGCCTTTAAAATTATCATTTTGCTTTATCTTCATTGACGTATGACTGCAAAATAATGTTGATTAAGTTGTTTAAACTTCGGTTTTCACGTTTCGCAATCTCTTCCAGATTAGATTTTAACTCTTCTGGAATTCTCACAGTTGTTGGAATGGTATTTCCCATAAAAACAGCTCCTTTCAAATTTATTTTAGCATGAAAGCAATATGAATACAATTGTATTCATATTGACATCTATAAAAAGTGATGGTAGAATGAATACAAGCGAATACAAATAAATACTTTTTTAAGAAAGGAAGATTCAAAATGAAAAATGAAAAAAGACTTGAAGATGCTTTATCTGATGTAAAGGCAGAGTTAAGCGAACTCAAAATGGCATTAAACGAAATCACAGACAGGTACGACACGTATTGGAATTTAAACATGACAGAAGCTATAAAATTTTACAGAGGGGATACAGGTAATAAAGTTGGAGAAGCAAGCTGTCGAGTTCTTTTTGAACATGATCGGATCATGTGGCTTGTGCGTACTGCAAGAGTGTATTGCGAAAGTGCAGAGAATATTTGTAAAAGTGTAGAAAAGGAGTAAAAACATGGCAAGGATAAATGTAATGAATGCGATTGAAGAAGCCCGGAAAAATATATCCTCAAGATACGATATCAGTTTTCATACATTGGTAGAGATAACGGAAAAATATCCTACTAAATATCAAATTGCTTCGGCTGCATTTTGTCTCGGATATGGACAAGGGCTTAAAGCTGCTAAAGCAGAAAAAATCAACGGCGAGAAAGGAGAATAATTTATGAGTTATACAGTAAAATATGAAAAACCAGAAAAGAAAGAGCCTGTAAAATATGTTTTGATGCAGGAAGAACCAAAAAAGATAAAAGTTGATGTGTCAAACAACAAAAAAAATCCTAAGCAGGAGCCACTAAAAAACAGTAAGACAATATTTTCATATACCAACGGCAAAGCAAAGGAAGAAAAACAGCTAATGAAGCATATCGCATTAACTACTGAAGAAGCTGTTGATCTTAAAATGTATTTTGCACTTACACATCAAAGAATCACAGATGAAATTGAAGTATGGGAAAGTCTGAAAGATAATCCGACAGCTCCAGCAGCCGGAAAAAATCTGATTTTCTGGAAAAAGATGGAAACACTAATAAACAGGGTAAGTAAAGAATTAAGGTAGGAAGATGTGATATTATGGCAGCAGTTACAAAGGGGAAGAAGTTACCAACAGGGATCAGAAAGAAAAATACAAATTCCTTTGAAATCAGAGTGAAACATGATGGAAAAACATATTATGAATATGCTCCGACTCTCACCGAAGCAAAGAAAAAGAGAGTTGATTTAAAATACCGGCTTGCGCATGGAACATATATCAAACCGACAAGTTATACTTTTGATGAATGGTTCAATTTCTGGATTGAAAATTATAAAATGAATTCTGTTAAGATCGGAACAATCCAAACGTATCGCAATTATTATAATTCATGTGTAAAAGAGCGTTTCGGAAATGTGAAGCTTGATAAAATAAAGGGTGCAGATATTCAGGCATTTTATAATGATCTTGTGAAAAGCAATCATAAACTAGCTACAATTAAGGTTATAAAGGCTTTTATGAGTAATGCTTTTAAACAAGCCGTAAAAGATGGAATAATAGTTAGAAACCCCTTTGATGCTACCAATTTACCACGCAATACCAAACCAGAAAAGGAAAGAAAAGCATTGACCAGAGAGCAGCAGAGCTTGTTTATGGAATATGCAAAGGATAGCTATTTGTATAATCTTTTTGCTGTTATGCTTAGAACTGGGATGCGTTCCGGGGAAATCCGGGGGCTTCGTTGGAGTGATATTGACAGAAAAGAAAATGTAATACACATTACAAGAACTCTAAAGTATATCAATGGACAAGGATTTATGGATGATACAGCAAAAACAAAAACATCAGTCAGAGATGTACCGTTAATGGCTGATACAATGAATTATTTGGAAAACCAGAAAAATTACTGGTCATTTAAGGTAGAAAAAATCGACAGGTATTTATTTTGCACTGTAGATGGAAACCCGATCAGTGTCCAGATGTTACAAACGGAAATTGATAATGTTGTTGGAAAAATACATGAAGCTGGGCAAGATTTTCCACGGATCACAAGCCATGGTCGAGTTATAATAAGGACAAGTTAGAAAACTCCAGTAAATACAAGGGGTT
>OLNE01000570.1_pt1 | contig 33609 bp, 24 predicted proteins | sample 1672431 | NCBI WGS metagenome assembly OLNE01 (sample SAMEA3136685, study PRJEB25190) | human gut metagenome | reverse complement strand
CCGATGGCGCAGCGCTGCTGCTGGCCACCGGAGACCTGGCGCGGAAACTTGTTGCGGTGCTCCCAAAGGCCGAGCGAGCGCAGAAGGTCTTCCATGGGCAGGGGGTTTGCCGAGAGGTGTGCTGTGACCTCGATGTTCTCTTTGATGGTGAGATCGGGCACAAGGTTGTAGAACTGAAAGACAAAGCCGAGCTCGCGGCGGCGGTACTCGCCGAGGTCCTTGCTCGAAAGTGAGGTGAGCTCGCAATCTCCGACCGAGACTGTGCCGCCGTCGGCGTCCTCGAGGCCGCCGATGAGGTTAAGGAAGGTCGACTTGCCCGAGCCCGAGGGGCCTAGCATGACGCAAACCTCGCCTCGGTTTACGGTGGTGGTGATGCCGCTGAGCACCTGGATGCGGGCTTCGCCGTCGCCGTAGTGTTTTTTGAGGTCGTTAACCACTAGGTAGGGGGTGTTGCCCTTCATGGGATGCTCCAATCGTTGCACATAAGGCTAACGGAGCGGTCGATGGGGAGGGCAGAGTTAGCCTAGGTTGAGTTTAACTAGGCTAACAATAGCATAGGGACAAGCTGTCGGTTCGGGAAAGGGCATTTGTTACAAAAGCCCGTTGGAACGTGCCGAGGCGTGTTCGAATGGGCTCGCACCCAGGCGGGCGGGTTGCCTTAATTTGGCGGAGAGGAAACCTTGTTTGTGTCGTGCGTCGCGAGGAGGCTCCTGTGGTCACGCCCGCCGATAACGTCAAGACGCTGCGTTGCCTCAACGCCGTGAAGCAGGCTGCCGAGACCGGCCAGATCATGGAGCTTGCATAGTCTGACTAACAGCTGAATAGAGCTTAATTGGAAGTCCTTTGTCGTTCCAGGCGAGGGACTTCTTTTTGGTGTGCAGACAGCGCGGACCGGGCCGCGCTGGGCCCGGTCCGCCGGCCTTCCCGTCTCGATATTGTGCTTGCATTAAGGTTGCCACGCATGAAAAACCCTCCATTTCTCGAGTTCAAGAAATGGAGGGCAGTCCAAGATGTATCAAAAGAGGCTGCTGAGTATATATCAAGAGCAACCGGCCGGTTTTGCGGCGCTACTTTATACCAGAGCGGCCGCAGCTTCCATGGCGTTTGCCTCGGCAAGCATGCTCATCGCGGCGTTGCCATCGCCCTCGAGGGCCGCAAGGCCGCGGTAGAGCCAAGCGTTGATGGTTTGATGCGTGGCCTCTTTAGCCTGAAGCTGACACGCTATATCCGCAAGACGGGCGAGCAGCTCCTTTTTCGAGCTGGAGAACTCCTTGACGTTGGCAACGGAGTGTACGGGCACGCCGCGTTTTTCACTTACGTGATCGATGGGCCCGCAGACCGACTCGGTCTTCTTGCTAAGCTCTTCATCGGAGAGTCTGGCCTGGAGCGAGGCGAGGCCGTCGATGACGACGGTCGCAGGATGCCCACAGGGGACAAAGCCATCAATCTCATCCATGGCTTGGTAAATCGTTCCACCAAGGCCGACAAGCGCTCCTGCAAGTTGTGCGTTTTCATTCTTCATCGTTGGTATCCAATCTAGGGGGTTAGGGCCTAAACGGTTGTTTGATAGAGTAGCTATTCTTCGCATGGGAACAAACTTGTTCATATTTTTGTCAACAAGTTCTCGCAGGCTCTTCACGAAATATCGTTGTTATATTTCAAATTTGTTAAGAACGTGCTGGTCCAGAGGCTGGGCGGACGCATGTGTGACCTGGCGTGCGATTGAGGCGGCGTACAGTTGAGACAGAGTGCAATCGAGACAGAGTACGTTCAAGCCAACGTGCAATCGAGCCGGTGCGCGCTCGAGCCGGTGCGCGCTCGAGCCGGTGGCTCACAGCAGAAAATGATTGGCGGTAAATCGAACATTTTGTGATAAGTGGCGGTAAGTAGTGCATTTATGTGCGAAATCTTGCCCCGAGACGTTTTAAAAACCGCCACTCGTTTATAGATGATGGAAAAACCGCCACTCGTTTGGGGCGTTCCCTACTTGAGTGGCGGTGTTTCATACGTAATGCGATAGTTGTTGTTTCTCATGTTTGAAAAACCGCCACTCGTCTTGCGGTGCTGTTGGGACGAGTGGCGGAAATACGTGCACAATTTCGCTCAATCGCCTTTGCTGCCATCTGGGTTCGAAGAGCTGCCATGCTTTCGCAGTTTGCCCCTCGATGTAGGCCCGCCCTCCATCCTCATCGCCAGGACTGCCACGCATTTGCAGCTCAGATACGAACGGACGATAGCGCCGCTGGTTGGCGCGCCGGGGCCGGTGGGCGCTGCCGGCGCTATCCGATAAACGAGCGGATTGCCTCGAGTTGTCGTTGCGCTGCCTGCCTGCCCTGGATATACAGGTCGAGGAGCTTGGATGCATCGCGTTCAACGTGCTTGACGGTGACGGGCTTTGCGGGCGCGATGACGAGTGCACGGCCCTGACGCTCGTACTTCCAGATGTGTTCGCGCTGCTCGTTGTAGCGATCGTGGCGCGTGGCGATGGCGTCGAGGAGATAGGGGTATTCGGCATAGCGGGCATTTGCTGCTGGCATGAACTCGTAAGAGCCCTTTTTGTAGTTACGATCCTGGGTGAGGATTACGATTGCGCGGTCGAAGCCGGCATCTTCCAGTACATGCTCCACGGGCACGGAGTCGGCGATTCCGCCATCAAGGTAGAGATGCCCGTTGAGCTCGACAACAGGGGTGACAAGCGGCAACGATGTGCTGGCGCGTACAGCGTCCAGGTCGAGGGTCGAATCCTTGATGGGGAGATAGTCGGCGGTGCCAAAAACAACATCGGTGACGGTGACGTAGAGCTCGAGGGGGTTGGCCTTAAACGTCTCGTTATCAAAGGGGTCGATGTGATCCTGGATGTCGTTGAACAAGAAGTCGTAGCCCACCATGCTTCCGCTTTCGGCAAAAGACTTGGTGCCTACGTAACGCGAGTCGCCGCAAAAGGCGAGGTTCAGGCGATTGCAGCGGCCAATTTGCTTGGATTTGAAGTTGACGCCGTTAAGAGCGCCGGCAGATACGCCATAGCAGGCATCGACTGTGATGCCCTTCTCCAAGAAGACGTCGAGTACGCCGGCTGTAAACTGCCCGCGGAAGCTGCCGCCTTCAAGTACCAAAGCGGTCTTTCCCGCGTTGTTTGCTTTTTCGCTCATCGTGGCCCCTTTCGAAGTCTGTATCGGGCAAAGTGTGTTCCTGGGACTTCTTCTACCACAATGGGACGTTCTCAAACCAACTTGGGTAAATCTCAGGGCAATCTATTCGACAAATCGCTTTGATTGCCCTGGGCGATAAGGCTCAGCGAAGATCTAAATGCTCGAATAATAGGTATAGAGATTGCCGTTATAGCAAGTGAGTGTGTATCCAAACGGCACAAGTTTTCCCTCGCGTCTGGTAAAGGTGCTGTGCGAGGCGCAAAGCAGGGCGATGTCGTTTGCCTCAAGGAGTTCTTGCTGTTCTGCGGTGGGCAGCTTTGCCGTATAGGATGTTCCCTGATACTCTCGCTCGATTCCTTGCGAATCGAGGAAGGCGTAAAACGACTGCTCCAGGCATTTGACGTCGATTGCGGGGACGATTTTGGTGGATATGTAGTTGTAGCTGATGGCGATGGGCTTACCGTTGCCGGTGCGAAGGCGTATGAAGTAGTGCAGCAGCTCGTCATCGGAGAGCTCGAGGCGCTGAGCGATTTCGGGCTTATCGTGCGCGCGGATAACCTCATACGAGATAAGCTTCGAGCCGGCTACAAGGCCGATTGCCTTCATGTCTTCGGTGAAGCTGCGGGCGCTGTCGGTGGGCTTGGAAACGCGCGTGGCGCAGACGTATGTTCCCTTGCCCGGCTTGCGCTCGATAAAGCCGTCGTTGCTCAGGTTGTTGAGGGCCTTATTGATCGTCATGCGCGAAAAGCCAAAGTGGTCGACAAGTTCCTCCTCGGTCATGATGCGCGTTCCAACGGGATACGTGCCGTTGATAATGCGATCTTTAATGAATGACTCGACTTGTCTATATTTTGCTACCTGTGACATAGACAGCCTTTCTAGCTGCTTAAATGCAATTTCTCGCGACCATCTTAACGCCGTTCAAGGCTTGCTTGCCTACCGATTAGGTAATCGGTAGGCAACATTGTATATACAAAGAGTTTACTAACGAGCTTTGTATGTATAATTCGAGCTATCTGCTACATATAGAAGGGAGTCCGGATGGTCGAGCTGTTGCGCGTCGATGACAGGTTGCTTCATGGCCAGGTGGCATATGCCTGGTGCAAGAACCTGACGGTCAATCTCATTGTCATTGCAAATGATGAAGTGACAAAGGACCAGGCGGCGAAGAATGCCTTCGCGCTTTCGAAACCTGCTGGTGTCAATTTGGTTATTTCGACAGTTGAGAAAACAATTGCTTTTTTGAATTCCGCAAAGGGCCAGAAGTACTCCGTTCTTGTTTTGGTCAAGAACGTGGCCGATGCCGCGGCGCTCGCAAAGGGCTGCGAGGGCATCGATGCCATCAACGTGGGCGGCATTCGCGAACATGGCGATTCTCGCCGTTACACCAATGCCGTATGCCTGGATGCGGCGGATGAAGAGGCGATCAAGGATCTTGCCGCTGACGGCGTCTTGGTCTATGCACAACAAGTTCCCGCCGATGGTAAGACCGATCTTGCCGCGATGATCAAATAAGGGGAGAAGATGAACATCATCCAGATGGCCCTTTTGGGTCTAATCGCTGTTTTTGGCTGGTGCGAGTACGTTGACGGTATCAATAAGTCCACGAGGCCTATCGTTATGTGTACACTTGTCGGCCTTGTGCTTGGGGATCTGCCGCAGGGCATCGTCATCGGTGGCACGCTTGAGCTTGCGACGATGGGCATGATGGGAATTGGCATTTCAATTCCCATCAATATCACTATCGCGGGCGTGCTGGGCGCAGGCTTTGCCATTTCGAGCGGGCTTTCGCCCAAAGCCGCAGTGGCGCTTGCCATCCCCATTGGCATTGTCTATCGACTCTTGGAGCACTTGGCAACGACGGGCTATGACCTTGTTGCCGCAAAGATGCTGTTTGATCATCCCGAGCGCAACACTACGCGCCGCGTTACCCAGACGTTTTGGTTGATCTTTGGTCTTTCCTGCGCCTTTATGTTCCTCACCGTGTTCTTGAGCTTGCTTATTGGCGCCGATGCCGTGGCCGGCGTTGCCAACGCTATTCCCGAGAATATCCTCAATGCAATCGGTACGGGAACCAACCTGCTCGCTGCCTTGGGCTTCGCGATGCTGTTCAACCTCACGCGCACGCCCAAGACCATGGCGTTCTTCTTTATCGGATTTGTTTGTGCATCGTATCTCAATATGCCTACGATGGCAGTTGCTATTGTCGGTGCGGCATTTGCCGCTATCGCATACTTCTTTACGGGTAACGAGAGCGCGCCGAAGGAGGCTGCCGAGGAGATTTTCGACGACTTCGATGCGTTGGACGACGAGCCGGAGGAGATTGCCGCCGCCCGCGAGCACCTGCTTGGCAAGCGCGAGCTCAACCAGGTCTTCTTTAAATCGTTTGGCCTGGAAGGACCGTTCATTTACTCCCGCCTGCAGGCTATCGGCTGGTGCCGCTCGATGCTTCCGGTGATCGAGAAGCTCTATACGACCGAGGAAGATCGTTGCGCAGCCGTTAATCGTCACCTGGAGTTCTTCAACTCCAATCCGGAGTTCTCCACTGCCATTATGGGCATTTCCGCCTCTATGGAAGAGCAGAACTCGGTTGATCCCGACTTTGACACTGCAAGTATCAACAGCGTTAAAGCGGGCCTGATGGGTCCGGTGGCGGGTATTGGCGACAGCTTTTGGTGGGGCATCGTCAAGACGGTCGCCTCGGGCATCGGTTGCCAGTTTGCCATGCAGGGCAGCATCTTGGGACCCATCCTGTTCCTTCTTGTTTTCAACATCCCGCATTGGGTGATCCGCTACATCCTCACCTTCAAGGGCTACGAGCTGGGCGGTCGCGTTCTTGAGTCAATGGCCGAGAACAACATCATCGAGAAGATCTCGCTGTGCGCGGGCATCCTGGGCATGATGGTGATCGGTGCCATGACCTGCAGCATGATCAGCGTTACCACACCGCTCGTGTTTAACATGGCTAACGGCGTGACCCTGACCCTTCAGGAGACGCTCGACGAGATTTTGCCGAACATGCTTCCGCTGGCTTCCGTGTTTATCGTTGCCACTCTGCTTCGCCGCAAGGTGAAGATCATTCCTCTGCTCTTCGGTCTTTTGGCCTTTGGCATCGTGTTCAACCTGCTAGGAATTATTGCGTAGGAGCGGTTCATGAGAAGCATGTATACCTATATCGAGAAGGCTCCGGCGATTGCTCGCGAGATCATCGCGCGTCGCGAAACGCTGGTGGGCCCTCTTGTCGAGCAGTTTTGCGGCATGGCACCCAAGCGCCTGTTGATCGTCGCATCGGGCTCGTCTTACGACATCGCCATGTCGATGAGGCCATTTATGCAGCAGACGTTGGGAATCGAGGTAAGCGTCGAATGGCCCATGAGCTACATCCTGTATAACCATGCTCAAAATGGCGAAACGTTTGTTCTTTGCATGTCGCAGTCGGGTCGTAGCACAAATACCATCGAGGCAGTTCGTCGCGCTCAGGCGTGTGGGCACCACGTTGCCGTGTTGACATGTAATCCCGACGCTCCGATGCGTGAGTACTGTGAGCACGTGTATGCCTACGGTAGCGGTACAGACGACTACTATGTGGCAAAAGGATTCCCAACCAGCTGCGTCTATCTAGCGCTTTTTGCCATCGAGGCTGCTCGCGCCCTCGATGTGAGGGGTACTGACGATTGTGCGGCGCTGCTTTCGGATGTGTCTGCGGTCGTGGAGGATATGCCCGAGGCTTACCGCGCTGCGCGCACATTTGCCGAACAGCATCTGGACGCGTTTGTCGATGCCCGACGCATTATGTGCGTGGGCGTCGGCGCTGGATATGGCGTTGCTCTGGAGGGCGCGCTCAAGCTTAACGAGATGATTGGCGTCGCGGCAAATGCTTACGAGATGGAAGAGTTCGTTCACGGACCGACCTATGAGATTCGCCGTGGGCATGTTGTTGTCCTTGTTGATTTGGGCGGTCCCGGTCATGAGCGCATGATGCAGCTCTATCGCGCCTTGCATGTCCTGACCGATGAAGTCTATGTTATCGATACGGTTGGGGAGGGACTTGCTCAGTCCAACGAGAAGACGTTTGCGCTGAAGCCCCTTATGGGGTGCGAGCTCGATGCTCCGCGCGCGGTTATTCCGTTCCAGGTTCTTGCCGAGTCCATCTGCTCCAAGCTCGATCTTTTAAGCTACAACCTCTCCAATTTAGAGTTCGAAAAGCAGATCAAGAACAAAGCCAACTGAGGCGGCCCCGATGTTTGCACTTCTTGATGGGCAGTAGAGAAGTGAACATTGACGGCACATGAATAGCATGGCGCTCAACGTGGTAGAATACAGGTCCGCGTTGAGCGCGTGTTCTTTGAAAAGGTCGATGTTGCTGCTGCAATTGTGCTATGCAGCAACGCCACAACCTCTCGATTGAGGGGGTGACTGGTTTCGACACGATAGCCTTGAGAGAGGAAGCAAGCCGAGGTCTCCTCGCCTCGTAAAACAGGGGTACCGTCAAATTGAATTGACAACAACACTTCTTATGAGCCCATGGCTCTCGCCGCTTAATTTATAGCTGGCGCGTCAACCCGGTGATTTCCCCGACACCGGTGCGACGTCATTTTAGGGGAATGCTCCCGCGCACGTAATCGGTATGGCGCGGGCTAAGACCGAACCGGTTGGGATGCTGCGAGCGTGTCGCTGCGCGCAACGCGTCCGAGATTAAATCAGCGACTGAGCTTGGAGATGCCGATCAGGGGGCTTTCGTGGACCGGAGTTCGATTCTCCGCACCTCCACCACATGGAACAAGCAGGTAGATATGGGTATCTACCTGCTTTTTTATTGCTGTTAAGTCTTGCGGTGTGACAAAAACAAGACAGGTTTATTTTGTCACATGGGGTATCTAACAAAATGCACCCCGGTTACGCGGGGCCCTCTGGGTGTTGAATATAAGAAAGAAAAACGGCGGAAAAGCTTGCAAATCATGCTTTCCGCCGTTGCGTACATATTGATATGTGCGAGCGTTGCGAACTAGTCCAGGTAACGGGAGAGGAACTCGCGCGTGCGGGGGAGTTTGGGCGCGGTGAACATCTCGTCGGGGCTCGATGCCTCGGCAATGACGCCCTTATCCATAAAGACGAGCTCATCGGAGACGTTGCGGGCGAAGGCCATTTCGTGCGTCACGACAACCATCGTCATGCCGCCTGCGGCAAGATCTCGCATGACGCTCAGTACCTCGCCGGAGATTTCGGGATCGAGCGCGGACGTGGGCTCGTCAAAAAGCATGAGGTCGGGCTGCATGCACAGGGCGCGGGCAATTGCAACGCGCTGCTTTTGGCCGCCAGAAAGACGGGTTACATCGGCGCGTGCAAAATCGGCAAGACCCACGGCTTCGAGATGGTGCATAGCCGTCTGTTCGGCCTTGTCTTTGCTCATTTTCTTGAGCGTGACGGGAGCGAGCGTGCAGTTGTCCAGTACGTTCATATTGTTGAAGAGATTGAACCCCTGGAATACCATGCCGATTTTCTCGCGCAGCTTGTTTACATTTACGTGGTCGGCGGCGAGGTCTGCTCCATGGAACCAAACATGGCCGGCATCGGGGGTTTCCAGCAGGTTGAGGCAGCGCAAGAGCGTCGACTTACCCGATCCAGAGGCGCCGATGATGGTAACCACCTGGCCGGGCATGACCGAAAGCTCGATGTCGCGCAAAACGACGTTGCCGTCAAAAGACTTGCGCAAGCCCTCAACGCGAATGACGGGCTCGTTTGCAGAAGGCGAGAAAGAAGTTGCGTCCAAAGCCATGACTAGGCCTCCGTTCCAAGAGAAAGGGGCTTTGCGTCCGAAGTGCTGCCAAGGGGCTTGCTCTTAACGTTGAGGCGACGTGACAGACGTCCCAGCAGCCACGATGCGATGGCAGTCATGATGAGATAAGCCACAGCGGCGACCAGATACGCGTTGAGCTGTTTGTAGTAGATGCCCGCAACAGTGCTTGCGGCAAAGGTGAGGTCGAACACGCCGATGACGGAAAGAACCGAGGAATCCTTGATGTTGATGACGAGTTCGTTGGAAAGACCGGGGATAGCAAATTTAATACCCTGGGGGAAGACAACCTTGATCATTGCCTGCCATTGCGAAAGGCCAAGCGAGCGCGCTGCCTCCATCTGACCCATGTCGACCGACTCGATGCCACCGCGCAGCACTTCCATCATGTAGGCGGTGGAGTTGAGCGAAACTACGACAAGGCCTGCGGTGAAGCGCGACCAGATGTTGTTGACCTCGGTAATGCTAAAGCCAAAGCTGCTCACAACGGCGATGCCCAAGTAGTAGATAATGACGCCCTGCACGAGCATTGGCGTGCCGCGCACGATAGTGGAATAAAACTTAGCAAAGCCCACGCCGACCTTCTTGAGGAAGCGTGTGAAGTCGTTATCGGACCGATCGATTTCCATGATGCGGATGGCAACCAGCAAAATTGCCAGGAAAAATGCGATGACCGTACCAAAGACGGCGAGCTCGATGGTGGTGACGACGCCGGCGATATAGGTTTGCTTGCCCTGCTGGAACATATAGAGCACCTGGACGAGCATATCCTTGGGCATAGAGGTTGCGCTGGCTGCGGCTGCCCATGCAGAGGCGAATCCCAGGACAACGCGATCGACGACGAGTATAGCCACCATCGCCCAGATGACATACGACCCAAGACGGAGGGCGCGCATGACGCCCGGTTTGGTAAAGGGTGCCGTTTGCGCATAGGTCTTCCAATGCGTGAATTTAAACACCAGCGCCACGGCAGAAAGAACGATCCAGGCTACGAGCAGGTAATACATCACGAGTTCAACAGTGAACGCGTGGGCGAGAAAGCTCATAGGGGAGCGGGGCTGGCTGGAGAGCATCATGCCGATTGCAGCGATCGCAGAGGTGCCGAGCAGCACGTAGCGATGATCGCGGCGGGCAAATGAGGCGATGCGTGAGAATGCGGACGCCATAATAATCCTTCGTGTAAATTAAGAAAGGGCGAAGATGCGATCTTCGCCCTGCAGCGTACATACAGTATGCGGCGATTAGGCCGGCTGGCGATCCATGCAGTCCTGCCAGATCTGCAGGCGCTCTTTTTGCGAGATATCGCCGATAATCTTATTGAGCTCGTCGAGGATGTCGTCTTGGCCCTTTGCGATGGCGGCGTTGTCGGGGTTGCTCGGATCGGAGAAGCCCTCACCGTCGGCCAGCTCGACCTTCTTAAGGTCGGGGTAGTTTTCGAGCAGGTTGGGCAGCGACATGGAGGAGAAAGTGATGGCGTCGCAGGTGCCGTTCTCGATGCCGTCGACTACAAGCGGCACGGTAGCAACCGGCGTAAGATGATTGACCTCGGGAATCTCGTCAATGAGCTCGTCGTAGAAAGTGTCCTTCTGGCCAAGGACGGTGGCGCCGGTGAAGTCGGAGAGTTTGGTGGCGCTGGCGTACTTGGAATCTTTCTTCACGACCATGATCACTTCGTCATCGATATAAGAATCGGTGAAGTCGGCAGACTGGGTTCGCTCGGGCGTGACCGACATGCCAGCGCAGATGATATCGATGGTGCCGTTGCCAAGAGCGTCGACGAGCGCGCCAAACTCCATCTTGACGGCGACGGGCTCCATGTCGAGAGCTTTAGCAATGCGCTTGGCGATTTGCACGTCATAGCCGTCGGCATAGGCGCCCGAGACGTTCTCGATGGGAATTGTAGTGTCGGATTCGGCAGACTCCTGCCAGTTGTAGGGAGCGTATGCGGCTTCCATGCCGATACGCAGGGTTTTGCCGTCGCCGAGCTTGCTGGCAGCCTTCTTGGAGGAGCTGGATTTAGAGGAACCCGTGTTGGAGCCGGTGGTTTGTGCTGCAGGGCCGCAGCCGGTAAGGAACGTTGCACCCGCAACGGTGAATGCGGTGATGCCGCTGAGTTTGAGGAAATCGCGGCGTGAGCATGTGCGACCAAACGCGCCGAAGTTTTTCTCCATGATGAGAGCCTCCAAAAAAGTTGTGTTACCCCTTCCGCACGACGCAACCGGAAGGGACTCATTCCCTTCCCCCTTGCAACCTAATGCGAGAAAGTTACGCGCGCTAATCAACTAGAATACGACGAATGGAGCCGCTACCTGCAAAAAAGCACAGACGGAAACAATGCAGAAACGTTAGGCGCCGTGCCAGGTAGCCGTAGCACCAAGAATAACCTGTCGTTTTGGCACGTGGGGTTCGTGCGGTAGGCGCCGACGATCAAGTGGCTACCAACCGAGTAGTGGTTTTGGTGCGCTTCCGGGTTCGCTATTTCCGGTTTGTGTGCCGGCGTGTCCTGTCGAGTGGCGGTTTTGGTGCATTTCTAAACGAGTGGCGGTTAATCGTGCATCCGAGGGGACAAATCGTTCGCAAAACGTTGGATTATCCGCCATTCATTTTGAAATGCACATTTTACCGCCACAGGTTGGCCTAGTGGTGAGTGCGGACGGCGACCGAAGGGCGCGTCGGGGGGGGAGAATCTTGTCGAGGGGCGAAAAAGCCGCCAGCGGGCGCGCCGGTGACACGAGGGGAGTATGGTGAGGTCGTTGAGCGCATTACAGAAGAAGTCGTACTTGGCCGAGTAGCCATGATCGCTTGCATCCTATGGGCAAAATGCGGGCACCATCCTTCATTTTCATGGCCAATGCCTCGGTGGACATGGCGCTCATCAAATCGCAATCGCGCCCGTGTTGATATTCTCTTCTGTTCCAGTGCGACCACTGCTGGCCATGCGCGTTTTCCTGCGCTGATCGTGCATTGAGACAATCGTCTCAAACCGTTATTGGAACGTGTGTCACCTGATATGGCTGCCCCCTTTTCTGAATAATCAGACTAAGGATATCTGGCAAAAGAAAGGGGACTCGCTATGAGCAAGAGGATGAGGGGATTTGCCATGATGGCGCTCGTCTTGCTGCTGGCTCTGCCGGCACTGGCGATGGGCGCTGCCCCAGACTCAAACGCTTCTCCTGTAAGCGAAGGGGGAGGGGCGCAGGCGACCGCAAAGGTCGATCCCGATACCCGCGATCGCTGGCGCCATTGGGCGGCGGGTGGCGGCAACGAGTCGCACATCTCGACGCAGAGCGTCGGGCGTATCTGGACCGACAAGACCGTTCGAGTGGCGGATGACGAGAAGTCCGACTTCCTAACCACGCTCTCGGTCATGTCATCTACTTCCGATACCACCACGACTGAGGTCAAGCCTCTCGACATTGTACTGGTACTCGACGCCTCCGGATCGATGGACGATCCGATGGGCGGCCACGACAGAACTAAGCGCATCACGGCACTCAAGGGTGCTGCCGGTGACTTCATCGACACGATTGCCAAGCAGAACGAGGGCCTTCCCGCCGAGAGGCAGCACAAGGTTGCCATCGTCAAGTTCGCGGGCAAAAAGTCCAGCAGCGTGGGCAACGGCACGTACCGCAGCAACGGCTATACTTACAATTTCTCGCAGGTCATGAAGGAACTCACGCCCTGCGATACGGCTGGGGCGACAAGCCTCAAGGGCACCGTCAACTCGATCAGCCCCGCGGGTGCCACGCGTGCCGACCTTGGCCTTCAGCTTGCGCAATCGCAGCTCTCGAGCAGCAATGGACGCGCGGACGCAAAGAAAGTCGTTGTCTTCTTCACTGACGGTTCTCCTACTAGCAGCAATAGATTCGAAAGTGACGTCGCCACGAGCGCTGTTACGTCTGCCAAGGCGATGAAGGATTCCGGTGCCACCATCTATACCATTGGCATCTTTAACGGGGCCGCGCCCACAGACGATCCCACGAAGAGCGGCACGAGCAAAGAGAACAGATTCATGCACGCGGTGTCGAGTAACTACCCGCTCGCTACATCATATGCTGCAGGATCGCTTGGCTTGCGTGCGCAGAACTCCAACTACTACCAGTCTGCGGCCACGACCTCCGAGCTCGAGAAGGTCTTCAGCGGCATCTCAAGCTCTATCACCACGGGGACGGGCTATCCCACCCACATCGAGGACGGGTTCGGCGTGCATGAGACCGGTTACATTACGTTTACCGACACTCTGGGCGACTTCATGCAGGTTGACGGCTTCCACAGCGTCCAGATTAACGGCACGTCCTTCCCGGTCGCCGGCATGTCCACCGAGGGCAACACCGACACCTATACGTTTGAGGGTACGGCAAAGGACCTAGTCGTCACCGTCGAGCGCGCGGGCGAAGCGAACCCGCGCCAGGGCGATAAGGTTACCGTCAAGGTGCCGGCATCACTCATCCCGCTGCGCGAGTACAAGATCGATAAGGCAAAGGGCACCTTTGAGGTGGCGGACATCGATGCCGTCAAGCCTCTGCGCGTGACGTATGCTTCGAGCGTCAAGGACGTCGTGCGCGACAACCTTTTCACGCCCGCAAACGTCGCCGGGCTCACTGACTATATCGATGCCAACAGAGATCACGACGCCAACACGGTAAGCTTCTTGGCTAACAAGTGGTCCGGTGGAGACTTGGGCGATACGTACGCCAGCTTCCGTCCGTCTTCTGCCAACAGCTACTACTATCTCCAGAAGGTGACGCCTCTCTACACTGATGAGGCGTGCACCCAGCGTGCAACCGGGGGCCTCGAAGACGCCGCGACGTACTACTACAAGGACGAGTACGTTATCCGTGGTGATGACGGAAAGCCAAAAGATGCCTACATCGCGGTTGCCATCGGCGGCAGCATGATCTCGAGCTTTGAGGGGGCCCTTACCTCCGACGGTACCGGCTATGCGCTTGCCAAGGGCACCGCGCGCCTGCTCTTCATCGACCAGCTGCACACCGAAAAGACCGCCGTGGGTGGTAACGCCACCGGCACCGCCCGCGATGTGCTCAATCCCGAGTGGAATGACAGCTCGAGCCTGGCCCGCGCAACGCAGGTCAACGCCCATCTGGGCAACAACGGCAAAATTACGTTTGGTTTAGGCACCACGCCCGCCGCGCTCGATACCAAGGCAAGATTCGGCCTGACCAAGGTTCTCGAGGGTCGCGCGTGGACCGATGCCGACAAGTTCACGTTCGAGATGGGTCTCGCGTCCGGTGACCGCGATGCCCAGAGTATGCCTAAGACAAGCGTTACCTTGACTAAGAGCGACGCAGACGGACAGGGTCACGCCGCTATCGACTTCGGCACCATCACCTACACCAAGATCGGTACCTATGTCTACGAGGTCTTTGAGAAGGATGGAGGCGCAAGCGGTATTGCTTACAGTACCAACTGCGCCAGGATCACCGTGGTGGTCACCGTCGATAAGGCCGGCGTGCTTTCTGCATCCGTCACTAAGGTCGAAAATCCCACATTCACCAACACGTATACCTCCGAGTTGAGCTATTCTGCCGCCGGCGGCCTTGTTATCACCAAGACGCTCAACGGCCACAGCATGGCAGAGGGACAGTTCACGTTTACCGTGGCACCCACCGACGCCGCCTCTGCCAAGGCGCTTGGCCTGTCAGAGGGCGACAACACATTCATGACGCCAGCTGCCGCAGACGGCGCGACGGTATCCATCGATGTCCTCGGCGGGCGTGACGTTACGTTTACGCAGGCAGATGCCGGCAAGATCTACAGCTATACCGTTAGCGAGAAAAATGGCGGCGCCTCGGGCTATACCTATGACACCGCCGAGCGCACGATAACTATTGCCGTGACCGACGACGGTGCGGGCAAGCTCACGGCTACCACGACCGTTACCGGTGGCGCCACGGGCAGCAAGACCTACACCTACGCCACAGGTGAGACGTCCGAGGCGGCAAAGGTCCCGTTTACCAACAGCTACTCCGCCTCAACCGATAACCAGGGCGGATCGACTGCGGCTATCATCGCCGTCAAGGAGATGAAGGGACGCCCGCTTACTGACGGCGAGTTCACGTTCCATCTGGCCTATGCCGGCACCACTACTCCCCTCCGCACGGTACGCAACAACAAGGACGGCACCGTTGGCTTTGGGACCTTCTCCTATGACACCGCCATGCTGGCAGACCTGGTCAAAAGCGGCCACGCGACCAAGAGTACGAACAAAGACGGCAACTTTGAGTGGACCGTTGAGTACGTGGCATATGAGGATGAGTCCAGCCTGCCCAAGGGCGTGAGTGCTGAGCTTGCGAGCTTCACCGTGATCGTGCACATTGTTGACAATGGCGACGGCAGTCTTAAGGCGACAGTACAGACTGAGGGTGAGGGCAAATGCGTATTCCGCAATGTGTACTCCACGGGAGATCCAGTGACCATGCGGCTTAACGGCACCAAGTTGCTGACCTCGACCGATGGTCTCACGCCGGCGAGCATCAAGGGCAAGTTCACCTTTACCGTGACGCCCAAGGAGGACGGAGCGCCCATGCCCGAGTGCGCGACCGCAACGAACGATGCCGACGGCAACATCGATTTCGGTGACATCACCTTCACCCTCGCGGACCTCAACCGTGCCCTTGGTAACAATGGCACGGCGGATCAGGACGCTTTGGAGCTTGACGCGGCAGTGACCGGTGATGAAAATGCCCAGGCGCTTGACGGAGCCGACGGCATTACTGCAAAAAGCGCGCCCGCAGGGGACGATACGACGTTCGAGCTCGAGGGACCTGCGGCATCGGGCGAGGCCTCAGTGAGCGACGCTCCTGCTACCGATGAGGGCAGCGGGGACGTGGCGCCGGTTCCTGTCGAGAAGTCCGGTCCCGTTGGCGATACCATCATTGAATCCGATGAGCCCATGTTGCTCGGCATGCCCGAAATTGAGACCGTGGCGCATAAGATCGCCGATCCCGCAGCACCTGCGGCAACGAAACCCCGCTCCCATACCTTTGTCTATACCATCCGCGAGAGCGGAAGCGCCCCCGGCGTCGCCAACGACCCCGCGAGCACGCGCACGGTTTCTTTTACCGTGACTGACGACGGCGCAGGGTGTCTGACGGTCACGCGTGACCCCGCAGAGGGTCCGGCCTTTACGTTCACCAACAGCTATAGCGTAGAGTCGGTTAGCTCGAGCGTGACCGACCAGCTCACGGTTACCAAGAAGCTTGAGGGCCGTGCCCTTGTCGCCAAAGAGTTCACGTTCGAACTCGTCGAGGGCGATACCGTGGTGGCGACGGGCACCAATGCCAAGGACGGCAGCATCGCGTTGAGTTCCATCACGTACGACAGGCCTGGCACGCATACATATACGCTCCGCGAACACGACGCGGGAAAGCACGATCGCGGCATGACGTTTAGCGGTGCCTCCTATATTGTGGTGACCACGGTTAGCGACAACGGAGAGGGCAAGCTTTCGGTGAAGCATGCGTTCGAAGACGCTCAGACGAAGACGGTGACTTTCACCAACGTCTATCGTGCTGCTCCTGCGAGCGTCAAGATTACAGCGATTAAGACGCTTGTCGGGCGGGACCTCAGAGATGGCGAGTTCGCTTTCACGCTTACGGGCGAGGGCGATGCGGTGGATATAAGTCGAACCGCCAAGAACGATGTGGGCGGCAACGTATCGTTCGACGAGCTGACGTTTGAGGTGCCTGGCGTCTACACCTTCAGGATTTCCGAGGTCAAGGGTACCGAAGAAGGAATGACTTACGACGAGAGCGTTTATACGATCACGGTAACCGTTGTTGACAACGGAGAAGGTCAGCTTGAGGCGTCCCTCAGCTACACCAAGAATGGGGAGGCTGTCGAGGCGATTGAGTTCTGCAATACCTTCACCGAGCAGAAGACTCCCGAGAAGCCCCCGGTAAAACCGGATACGCCCATACCGCCGACCATGCCCAAGGGACCCGGCAAGCCAGGCAAATCTGGCGGCATCGTCACTCGAAGCTTCCTGCCCCAGACTGGTGACACCGCTGCGGTGGCCATGGTCATCGCAGCAGCACTCGCCATCGCGGGAATCGCCTTCATCGTCTACGGACGACATCGGCGCTAACGCCTTGCGCGATACGACGTAGCTTCGCCCACTCCCCTCAAGGGTCCGCTCCGTTTGGAATGGGCCCTTTTCCATGGAGCGACTTTATGCCTCTACGAAGCGTTGTACCAGGTCCAAAAGAACGTGATGAGAGCCGTGCGCGAAGCGGTGCCCGTCTTCTTGTTAATCGATGCGATGAGACGGCAGAGCGTCGAGCGCGAAAGGAAGAGCGCGGATGCGATATCACTCACGCTGTCGTCCATAGTCAGAAGGGCGCGCACTACATCGCCCTCGCGTGGAGTGAGGCTGTATGCCTGGCAGAAGCGCTTGAGGGGCTCCTCAAGCGAGAGAGCGGCTGGCGGTGTCGATGTCGCCTCGCTCGGGTGCGCGGCACCTTGTTGCGACGTATCCTCGGTATTGATGTCGGCTCGGGGGTTCTCGTGTGGGTTCTCGTGTCCGATCTGCTCAGTTCCCGAGCTTAAGAGAAGCGATGCGGCGACGCCTGCGAGCAGAACGATTGTGGCAACTATCATGCCAAGAAGGTCTCCGTAGCCGATCAGGGCAATGGCAGGCGCGCTCACGAGCATCGAGCCGATGTTGTTGAACACACGGCCCATACTCGGCCACAGCTCATGCATCCTCATATGAGCAGAGAGTTTCATATAGGTCGTGGTGAAGAAGACGACAAATACGCCCGACCCCAGGTAGAAAACGATGGCGCTCGCACGTATGCCGACATTGCCTATGAGGATGAAAAGGGCACAGGCTGAGAACGTCGCGACGGCAGTCATGATCATGCCGACACGACGCGTGTCGAGCTTATCGAAAAGCATGCCGGCGGCGAGGGTGCTTGGCACGAGGAAGAGGCGCGGCCACGAGCCGAGGTCGATGGCATTGGAGGCATGCGATAGGGTGAGTGCGGAGTTGAGGGCTGCAAAAATTCCCGTGAGGCAAAAGATCGCCACGGTGAGACGCACGGCTGTCTCTCTGGCTGCGGGGGTGGACACGGCACCCATGGTCGAAAGATCTTGCCACGCGGCACCGTCGGGTGCTTTCGTCTCGGCAATCGCATGGAGAAGGGTCACCACGGCGAGCGTGGAGAGTACGAGGACAATCTGGTTGGGCATATCGCCTGGAACGAGGATGTGGAAGATAAACTGAAAAACGATTCCCGAAGCGTAGGCGATAGCGACGGCGCGCGACAGATAGGGCGTTTTGGCATAGCGGCGCGCAAGGAACGAATGGGCGGCGCTGCCGATATAGCCAAGCGTCGCGAAGAGGACGATGCCCCCAGCGAGGAACGCCCAGGTGCGTCTGGCCATGATCGTAACGACAATCGCGGCGACGGCGAGCGTGCCTATAAGGGTCGAGACATCGTGCCGCCTGGTGGGGAGGCGGTAGCATAGATAGGGCCTGAGGATGAAACCAATGACGCTCGAGCCGAGTATGAGGCTCTCTAGGGGCGAGACGAGGGAAGGGCCAAAGAGTTGTGCTGTATGCTCGTCGAAGATAAAGGTACTCGTGAGGAAGACGAAAAAGAACAAGGCCAAGCTAACGAGCTCCCGATATCCTGTCTGCGCCCGCTGTGTTTTGTGCATCCGCGCTCGCATAAAGGCTTCCTTTCGGTATCGATTCTTCGTATTGTACAAAAGGTCTCAAGGATGCGCGAAGGATGTTCGGCCGCATGTGCAGAAACTCTGATAGAACGCCGAATTATCGTTGACTTAAAGCATTCGCGCGGTATACTCGACAAGTTACTTTGCAGAGCCCCGTGAATCTCTGTTAAGACACGTAATGTACATGGAGGAGTCAAGTGATTCAGAAATCGACTCACTACGCCAAGCAGGGCGAGGTCCAGCGCAACTGGGTTCTCGTCGATGCCGAGGGTGCTGTTCTGGGCCGTCTGGCCACTCAGGTCGCAATGATCCTGCGCGGTAAGAACAAGCCTCAGTTCACCCCCAACTCTGACTGTGGTGACTTCGTGGTTGTCATCAATGCCGACAAGGTCCAGCTTACCGGCAACAAGGCCAACCAGAAGGTCTACTACCGTCACTCCGGCTACAATGGCGGCCTCAAGGCCGAGACCTTTGTCGAGGCCATGGAGAAGCACCCTGAGCAGGTCATCGAGCGCGCCGTTCGCGGCATGCTCCCCAAGACCACGCTTGGCCGTCAGCAGCTCAAGAAGCTGAAGATCTACGCTGGTGCCGAGCACCCGCATGCTGCTCAGAACCCGACCAAGATTGACCTGGAGGCTTAAAGATGGCTGAGAACACCGTTGTTTATTACGGCACCGGCCGTCGTAAGAACGCCGTTGCCCGCGTCCGTCTCGTTCCCGGTACCGGTAAGGTCACCGTTAACAAGCGCGATGCCGAGGAGTACTTTGGCCGCAAGCAGCTGGTCGAGGACGCTCTCGCTCCCTTCAAGGTTACCGATACCTTCGGTTCCTTCGATGTCATCGCCCTTCTTGATGGCGGCGGCATTTCCGGCCAGTCCGGCGCCCTTCGTCTGGGCATTGCTCGCGCTCTTCTGAACGCTGGCGATTACCGTGCCGACCTCAAGAAGGCCGGTTTCCTGACCCGCGATGCTCGCGTGGTCGAGCGCAAGAAGTACGGCCTGAAGAAGGCACGTCGCGCTCCGCAGTTCTCCAAGCGCTAAGCATTTCGCCTGGTATTTGGATTCAAAAACGGAGTCTGCCGCATGTTCGGCGGGCTCCGTTTTTTTCATGCCGCTGGATCGCATCCAGTGTTTGCATAATGAATTGCTTTGTTGTTGACACATTTCGATATTCTGTTTAAATCGGACGTGCTTCGCGTTACGATAATGTCTGTGCGCTATATCGCGTGCGACAAGGAGGATCATGCTGAGCGGGCTTTTCAAGACTTTTGGCATGCGGAGCAAACGCAATACCTTGCTCTCGCCGCTTGCGGGTAAGGTAATTCCTCTCTCTGAGGTGAACGACCATATTTTTGCCGCCGGGCTCTTGGGCCAAGGCGTTGCCATTGAGCCCTCGGGTAACCATGTGGTTGCCCCTTCCGATTCTAAAATCGAAGCGATTTTTCCCACTGGCCATGCCGTGGCGCTTCACACCAACGAAGGTATGGATGTTCTCATCCATGTGGGCCTTGATACCGATCGTCTGGATGGAAAGTACTTCCACGTTTGCACCGCTATTGGACAGAACGTAAAAAAGGGCCAGGTGCTTATCGAGTTTGACCGCCAGGCTATCAAAGATGCCGGCTTTGACGTTACTGCCCCGATTTTGATTTGCAACTCTGTTGAGTTCTCCAGCATCAAGGGCAACGTGGGAAGCACCGTTTCGGAGCTTGACGAGCTTATTACCGCTCGCGAGAGGTAGCTCAAGAAAAGACCACTACACGCCTTATTTAGCGTTATGCTTTTGAGGGTTTGTTATTGCTCTTTGAAAGGGGCCTTTCATGATTAAAATCGTTCGCGCTCGCGATTATACGGATATGAGCCGCAAGGCAGCCAACATCATTTCTGCTCAGGTTATCCTAAAGCCCAACTGTGTTCTGGGCCTTGCTACGGGCGATTCTCCCATTGGCACCTATGATCAGCTTATCGATTGGTACAAGAAGGGCGATGTTGACTTCTCTGAGGTCAGCACGTATAACCTCGACGAGTACTTTGGTATCGCGGACGACGATCCCCAGAGCTATCACTACTTCATGAATAAGCATTTCTTCGATCATATCAACATCGATCCCAAGAACGTGCACGTTCCCGCTGGATCTAACACCGACGTCGATGAGGTTTGTGCTTCTTTCGATAAGATGGTTGCCGACGCTGGTTTCTGCGATCTGCAGCTTCTGGGCATTGGTCGCAACGGCCATATTGGCTTCAACGAGCCGGACGACGTTTTCTCGAAGGGCACGCATTGCGTCAATCTGACCGAGAGCACCATCGAGGCCAACAGCCGTCTGTTTGAGCGTGAGGAGGACGTGCCGCGTCGCGCCTACACCATGGGTGTTCAGACCATCATGAACGCTCGCTCCATCTTGGTTGTTGCCAATGGCGAGAAGAAGGCCCAGGCCGTTCACGATATGTGCTTTGGCCCGGTTACCCCGCAGTGCCCTGCTTCTATCCTGCAGCTGCACACCAACGTCACGATCGTTGCCGACGACGAGGCGCTCGCTCTGTGCAAGGACGAGCTTGCCTAGTTTCGATTTGATACGCCTTGGTGCGTAGATAGCGTCAAGGTTGTACGGCCCCGAAGTGATTCGGGGTCGTTTTTTTATGCTGAGTTATCAACAAAAATGCGCCAATCTAACTCATTTCTTACGGCAATCTCAAATAAATCAAACAGATCGGTCGGAGCTTGGCAAAAACTCTGATTAACACGTTTAATTCTGTCGGACAAATATGCAATGGCGAGCGTCGTAAAATGCACCATAAACGGTAGCCAATGTATAGTTACGTTGACAAATGACATCGCTAAACTGTCAATATTGAAGACAGATTCCAGAGTTTTAGCAGGTAAATACATATGCCTTGAGAAGTTGACGGTAAGTATCGCGAAATAGGAGAAGATATGCTATATATCTCCCCTCAAATCTAACAAACAAGATCTCTTCGCCGAATTTACTAAGCCCCTCTGGCAACCAGCTCGTATCTTGAATCGACAAGGCTCACGTTGCGCGAGAGTGGGGGATGCAGTGAATGTTGGCAAAACGTATGTGGGGGACTTAAAGGGCGAATCGGATACGAGAGAGTTCTATCGAGTGCCAGCTGGATTTTCTGCGCGCAGAGACCGATTGGTGCAAGATCTTGTGCGCAAATGCCGCGATGGCGGCATGGCCGTAGTAAGCGCACCGGCGGGGTTTGGCAAAACCGCACTTCTTCTTCAATACGCGGATAGCATTAAAGAGGATATGACGCGCGGTGACGTAGGTCTTATCGATGCACAGGGAATGCGTCCCGCTGAGCTTGGGGAGCGTTTGCGGCGTCTGCAGCGCGATATCGCGCCAACCGCTTCGCCCGTTGTGATTGTGGACAACATGCCTCGCTTTGGAAAGGTGGGGCTGCAGCGTGTGGTTGATACGCTATTTGATTTGCGCGATCAGGGCTTCGAGATCGTTGTCTCCTGCCTTCCCACCAACCATGAATTCGTCAAGGCGGTGGGGGAGAGTTCGCTCATCCCCGCCCGATCCTTGCTGGTTCAGCCGCGAGAATACGCTCAGTGGGCGCGTTTATACTCAATCTCGGCCTCGCTTGATATCTATCATCTGACACAAGGTGTCCCAGCTCTTATTGCCATGCTGCAAAGTATCAGCTCGCAAGAGGCAGACGGATCTGCTCTTAACGCGGGTATCCTTGGGATTTATCAAGCGATTCTCAACAACTTGCAGCAGGCGCGCGATGGCTTGTTCAGGATCGTTTGCTTTATGTTGGCGATGGGATCGGGGACGATAGCCGATCTTGAGGCGTGCGGGGTGCGCGTGAAGCCGAACGTGTTGTTGCAGCTTTCGCGCGATTGGCCTGTGTTTGGATTTGCGGTCAATACCGGCGAGTTTAAGTGCTTGGGGTTGGGCGCACAGATCAAGCGCTCGCTTCAGCAAATGGTCGCTCGGCTTTCGAGCCAAATCGTAAGCCATGCCGGTCGAATGCTCGTTAAGGCCTCTCGCTTTGACGATGCGGTTGAGCTGTGCGAGAACGTGCTGGAGGATAATGACGCCATCGCCTTGCTTGCGATGCGCCCTACTGGATTTGTCCTGAGTGGCCACGGCTTGTTTATTAGTCGATTGCTGGGCCGGCATGAAGCCTCTACAGAGGAGCCGCTTGAAGCCGGTGCTCTGCTTGCGGCATGTCTTGCGGCGTTGACGCTTGGTGACCTTCGTCTTGCACGCGCTGCGGCACTCGAGCTGAGGAAGCGCGCCTACGATATGGAACGCGATGTCGACCCAACGGAATGGGCATGTGCCTGCGCGTTTGTGGCTCTGTGGGATTCGTGCGCGGGAATATCGCTTCCGACGCTTTCGGAGCAATTTTGCAGGGGCGCAAGGTCGTCGCATGCTGATCGGTTGGAGGCTTGTATTGCCGCCTATGACCGTCTTATGGCAGGCGACGGAAACATCGCCGCCTATAGTGCTCCAGAGCCTTTGCCACAAAACAGAAGATGCAACAGGGTCGATTTGCTGGAGATTCTCGAATCTACGGTGGAGGTGCTCAAGCAAGCCTTTTGCGGCCGCCCGGAAGACCTCGGCGAGGCGATGTCTCGTTTAAGCGGCTTGCGCGATGTGCTTCTCGAGCGCAGGCTTTTGCCTTGTGCCGCGCGAGTGCGCATGGCGCAGGCAGTGGGGCACCTGATGCGTCTCGAGCCGATTGCCGACGAGCGGGCATTTATCGATGCCAATACGATGGCGGTTCGGCAATCCGATTTGCCAACTCAGTTGTTTTGCCTTGCAGCGGAAGGCTGGCAGGCATTGACGTTGGGGCAGGTGATGAATGCGCAGTTTCGTGGGCAGCAAGTGGAGAAGCTCGCAGACAAATCGAATATCTTTCTGCGCGGTTGGGCTCATTTGCTGGTGCAAAGCGCTCAGCTAAGGGATGCCTCGATGATAACCGTCCGCGAACAGGCAGATCTTTTAGATCTTGCGACGCAGGCCAAAGATCCGGCTTGGGCGTGGTCTACGGCGTTGCATCTTTCGGCTGCACGTTTTGACGCAGAGCTTTCGGCATGGTTTTCGATGCATCGGTCCGTATTACTGGATTCCTCTTTTGCAACGCGTGCTTGTCTTGCTATGTCAGTGCTGGGGGATAGATCCGATTCGGCGCGCCGTCTAGTTCCGCTCCGGCACCCCTCGCAGTATCGAGGCGTCATCGATGAGGCAAAGGAGGTGGAGTCATTTGAGACGATGCTCTATTTGGGGACTCCCGATGTGGGGCAGGTAACTATCAACCTCTTTGGCGGCTTTCACGTGTTGCGCAACGGCCATACCCTGACCGATGAAGTTTGGAAGCGCAAGAAGGCAAGTGCGCTTGCTGCGCGCCTCGTGCTTTCGATCGATACCTTTGTGGACCGTCGGGTGATTTCTGAGGAGATGTGGCCGGAGATGGATTATGCCCATGCGCGCAAGAGTCTCTATACTGCACTGTCCTCCCTGCGGGGTGCATTGAGTCAGCGGAAGGACGGTCCTCAGTATGTGGTAACGCAGGCCGATGCCATATCCTTCAACGGTGATTATGTTACGTCAGATATTCGTCGTTTTGACGCGTTGGCGCGTGAAGTCTTGCTGCGCAAGACGGGTAGGAGCGCACGGGAAGTTATCGACGATTGTTTAAAGCTCGAGGAGGTATATGCGGGTCCGCTTTTTATCCCGAGCATTGGCAATACGCAGTTCTTTGTTCAACTGCGTCGCATGTATCAGTCCAAGTTTATCGACTGCATGATTCGCGGGATTGATTTGTCCGTCGAGGCTGGGAACACGGCATCGGCTACTTGGCTTGTCGAGGCGGCCTTGAGACAAGAAGCGACGCGTGAAGACGTGATTAGACGTGCTATGGCTGTCTTTGACTTATGCGGACGCCGGCGTGAAGTGGTCGAGCTCTATAACAGCCACCTGCACTATCTGGAGCATGAAGTGCATGCGCTTCCCGAGGAAAAGACGCGCATCGCCTATGAGCAGATCATTGGAAGGTCCAAGGCCCCTGTCATGCTGTGAGCTCCTGGGTAATATGAAAAAGCGCGCTCCTCCAGGTGGGGGAGCGCGCTTGAGCAAAAGCGTATACGTGCGTGTTAGTCGAGCTTGATGTGGTCGACGTCCTTGCGCGAGTTCACGCGATAGAGCGAAAAACGGTGGCCAATGACCTGGACCACGTCGGCGCCGCAGCGCTCTGCGAGCTCGTTGGCGGCTTCGCGCGCCGTAAGATCGCTGCCGTCCTGGACATTGCATTTGATAAGCTCGTGTGCTTCGAGGCACTCTTCCGTCTGCGCGACGACGCCGTCGTTGATGTCCCCGCGGCCAACGTTGACGACGGGATTGAGGTGATGCGCCAGGGCGCGGAGCTGGCGAACCTGTTTACCGGTGAGGGCCATGGAAAGCTCACTTTCTGCTGCTACTCTGTATTCCGTGCAATACGATAACGTACCGCAGGTCTGCATGGGGGCGAAAACCTGTGCATACACAATTGCAGTATGCCTTGGAGAGGAGCGCGGATGGCGATGGAGACCAAGCGGAGGGATGGCCGCGCGAGCAATGGGCCCGTGTCCCATGCCCGTAGGCCCGTCAATGCGCTTGATGCCGCCAAGAGGGCGGCTCATGCCAGGCCGATGGAGCGAGAACGCCTGCGTGCTGCAGCTGCGGGCACGCGTCGCGCGGTATCGAACGGTGCTGTCGAGTGCTCAAGCCGTGCTGTTTCGTTTGCGGCGGCACTGGTGGGAATCGGGCTGGCGCTTGTTGTTGTATATCTGATCGGTGGTGCCCTGACGGGCGTAGCCCATCACCGTGATGGTGCGGCTGCCGGAGAGGCGGAGGTTGCGGTGGTCCGCTCTTCCGAGGGCACCGCAAAAAAGAGCATCGAGTACGGTGGATTTGTTTACCGTTTATCTGCAACAGACGATGGATGCGTCCTTCAGCGACGCGCCCAGGGCTCCGAAGACGAGCCGAGCGACCTTTGCGAGATGGACGGTTCCCCGGTGGGCGTCATTGAGTACTCGGGTGCGGTATATGCCATATCGACAACCGATGCAGATTATCACGTGACAAGTCTTGCTTTAGGCGATGGCTGCGTGCCGGTCGAGCTTGTTCGAGGAGACGGTTGCGTGCAGAAGGCCAGACTTTCCAAAGGCGTCTTAGAGCTCGAACTGCGGGATGGAACGATGAAGAATATCGAGCTTTGAGCGTAGCTGCTCTAAAGATACGAGAGATAGGAAACGTAGTTTTGCGAGCTCTCGGGCACGGCAAGCGTAATGGTTTGACCCCAGGGGCTGATGGAGACATACGATGGATCTGTGTAGGTTGTGACCGTGACGTTTGTGCCTTGATACGAGGTCTGAAAACTACCCGCTACGGTGGCATCGGCGGGAAGCGTTGTGACGCTCCAAGAAGAGATGTCAATTTGGTTGATGATATCTTCGACCTGACCTTCGGAAAGACCGGTCGCGGCGGCGATGTCGCCAGTGTGAGAACGAAGCTCGCTGTCGATTTTTCCTTTGATTCCCGAAGCATCGAGCGCGACGTTGGCAGCGGTAGCTCCGGCGCCTCCCCCAAGCTGCTGGAGGGCGGATGCCAACGGGGTTCCTGCAAGGAGCGTGTTGCACAGTACGGAAAGGATGCCAAAGACAGCGACGATGCCCATGAGCACGCCGCCAAAGGTCTTAAAAAACTTCTTCATATACAGCCTTTCTGCTGCGGGGTGACTGGTACGTAGCCCCAAACAATAGCAAACGGGCCGGTTGGCGCTGAGTCCAACCGGCCCGTAACACACATCAAACAGGATGCGCTAGTTCTTGAGCGAATTGAGCGGAGCGGGGAAGCGGCCACCGCGATGCGCAAGAACCGTGCCCGCGTTCGGATTGACGGGCATGATGGGCGCGCGGCCGAACAGTCCACCGTAGTCCACGCACTCACCCAGGCCCTTGCCGATGGCAGGGATGATACGGACGGCCGTGGTCTTATTGTTGATGACACCGATGGCCATCTCGTCGGCGATGATGCCGGCGATGGTCTCGACGGAGGTGTCGCCGGGAACGGCGATCATGTCGAGGCCGACAGAGCAGACACAGGTCATGGCCTCAAGCTTCTCGAGCGAGAGGGCGCCTGCCTCGACGGCGGCAATCATGCCCGCATCTTCGGAGACGGGGATGAAGGCGCCCGAAAGACCGCCGACGCTGGAGCTGGCCATAACGCCGCCCTTCTTGACGGCGTCGTTCAGCATTGCGAGGGCACATGTGGTGCCGGGGCCACCGCAGGTGCCCACACCGATGATCTCGAGAATGCGGGCAACGGAGTCGCCTACGGCGGGGGTGGGGGCAAGGGAAAGGTCCACGATGCCCTTTTCCACGCCCAGGCGGCGGGAAGCCTCGCGGCTCATGAGCTCTCCGGCGCGCGTGATCTTAAAAGCGGTCTGCTTGATCTTCTCGGCAACTTCCATCATAGAGGCGGTGTCGGGAAGCTTCTCCAGGGCGGCTGCCATGACGCCAGGGCCGGAGACGCCGACGTTGATGACGGCATCTGCCTCGCCGCCACCGTGCACGGCACCTGCCATAAAGGGCGAATCCTCCACCATGTTGGCAAAGCAGACGAATTTGGAGGCTCCTACGGACTCGTGGTCGGCCGTGAGCTTGGCCGAGTCGATGATGGTATGGGCTGCCATGAGTACGGCATCCATATTGATGCCTGCGCGCAGGCTCGCCACGTTCATGGACGAGCAAACGCGGCTCGTGCCGGCGAGCGCCTCGGGGATGGATTGAATCAAACGACGGTCGGCGTCACCGATGCCCTTCTGGACAACGGCAGAAAAGCCGCCAAGGTAGTCGATGCCGAGTGTCTCGGCAGCGCGGTCGAGTGCGTGGGCGATGGGGGTGAGGTCCTCGTCCTTGCAGCATGCGGCGATCTTTGCTACGGGCGTGACGGAGACGCGCTTGTTAACGATGGGGATGCCATATTCGCGCTCGAGATCCTCGGCGGTCTGTACGAGATTCTCGGCAGTGCTGGTCACGTGGTCATAGACCTTGGTGCACATGCGATCGAGGTTCTCGTCGGCACATCCCATAAGGGAGATGCCCATGGTGATGGTGCGGATGTCGAGGTTTTGCTCCGCGACCATGCCGCGGGTCTCTGCGATTTCTTGAGGCGTGATCGCCATGCGCGCTCCTTATGCTTGAGTCCAGCTTGTGGGCACTATTCTACCGTGCTTTACCTGTGCGCGGCGATAGGGTGTCGTTCTCGTTACCCATTTGTCAAAAAACGGGGACAAATCCTGCGGCGCTGTTCTGGTGTTTTGGATCTAGCTGCCAAAGACCTCTCCGGCGATGCGTGCGGATTCGGCGGCGTCCTTAGCATAGTAATCGGCGCCGATTTGCTTGGCATACTCGGGGGTGAGGACAGCGCCGCCTACGATAATTTTGACGCCGGGCACCTCGGCATGCAGCAGGCGGATGGTCTCCTCCATGCTGGTGACTGTGGTGGTCATGAGAGCCGAGAGGCCCACGAGTTTGATGTCACGCTCGCGCACTGCGTCGAGTACGGCTTGCGGGTCTACGTCGCGGCCCAGATCAAAGACGGTGTAGCCGTAGTTGTCGAGGAGCATCTTGACGATATTTTTTCCGATGTCGTGGATGTCGCCCTTGACGGTGGCGACGCAGATCTTGCCTTTGTCGGCAATTTCGCCAGCGGGCATGGCCGCCTTGATGGTATCAAAGCCCACGCGCGCCGCTTCTGCCGATGCCATCAGCTGCGGTAGGAAAAACTTTCCCTGGTCAAACAGGACGCCAACTTCGTCGAGCGCGGGGATGAAGTGGTCGTTGATGAGCTCCATGGCAGGAATTGTTTTGAGGAGTTCCTTGGTCGTGGCGGCAATTTCTCCCTTGCGTCCGCTAATGACCAAGCGAGCGATGGGGTCCTCGTTTGTCGGGGAATCTGCGGTCGCGGTAGGCGTGGCGGCCGTTCCCGGTGCCAGTGCAAGGGCAGGGTCGGCAGCGATCTTGTAGGGGTCGGTCCACTCGGCATAGCGGCCAATGTAGTCGACCGAGCCCTCGTCTTCGGCATTGATCACGCGATAAGCGCGGACAGCATCCATAAAGCGGGCGGATCCGGGATTCATGATGGGGGCGTCGAGACCAGCTCCAAAAGCAGCAGCCAGGAAGGTCGAGCCCAAAAGCGGGCGCGCAGGAAGGCCAAAGCTCACATTGGAAACGCCGAGGGCGCACTTCACGCCCAGGCGCTCCTTGACCATGCGTACGGCACGCAGGATTTCGATTACCTGAGCCTGATTGGTGGAGGCGGTCATGACCAGGCAGTCGATGAGAATACGATCGCGGGTGATGCCGTAACGCTCGCACTCATCTACGATGCGCTCGGCAATGGCAAAGCGATTCTCGGCCGTCTCGGCGATACCGTCCTCGTCGAGCGCCAGGCCAATCACGTTGGTGCCGTAGTGAGCTACGATGGGCAAGATCTCGTCCATGATCTGGCGCTTGCCGTTGACCGAGTTGATGATGGGCTTTCCGGCATAGCGGCGCGTTGCCGCCTCGACGGCGGTGGGGTCGGTCGAGTCGATCTGCAGGGGCAACAGCGTGGAGCCTTGGAGCTGTTCGCATGCCGCTTGGATCATCTTGACCTCGTCGATCTCGGGAAGGCCCACGTTGACATCGAGGATATCGGCGCCCTGCTCCTGCTGGCTGATGCCCTGGGATACCACGTAGTCGAGGTCGCCGTCGCGCAGGGCTTGCTGCAGGCGCTTTTTGCCCGTGGGATTGATGCGCTCGCCGATGACGGCGATGCGATGGCCTGCGACGGGAAGGGTAACGCAGCTCTGCGCGCTTGTGACGTACATAGAGGGGTCGTGATGACGCAGCTGCGGCGTGCGTCCTTCGATGAGCTGCTTGAGCAAGCGCATGTGGTCGGGTGTGGTGCCGCAGCATCCGCCCACAACGCCGACGCCATCCTCGATCATTTTGGCGACAGCATGGGCGTATTCGGGCGCAGCGATGTCAAAGACGGTGTTGCCCTCATCGTCTACGTGCGGCAGGCCGGCATTTGCCTGCACGAGCACGGGTTTGTCGGTAACGTCGAGCATGCGCTTTGCAAAGGGACGCAGGTCGGCAGGCCCCTGACTGCAGTTGATGCCTACGACGTCTGCTCCTAAGGCGTCAAGGGTGATAGCGGCGATCTCTGGGCTTGTGCCCAAAAACGTACGGCCATCCTCTTCGAACGTCATGGTGGCAAAGATGGGCAGGTCGGAGTTTTCCTTGGCGGCAAGGACAGCAGCCTTGGTCTCGGCAAGGTCAGTCATGGTCTCGATGATGAACAGGTCGACGCCTGCCTTGACGCCCGCTTCGACCTCCTCTTTGAACAGCAAGTAAGCTTCATCGAAAGACATGGTGCCCAAGGGGCGCAGCAGGGCTCCGATGGGACCGATGTCGCCTGCCACATAGCGCGCTCCGGCGGCGCGGGCACACGCGACGGCGGAGGCAAAGACGTCTTCCACGCTGGCAGCCCCGTTGAGCTTGTGCGCGTTGGCGCCAAAGGTATTGGAGGTAATTGCGTCGCATCCCGCCTCGACGTACTGGCGCTGGATGCCCGTGATCACATCGGGATCGGAAAAATTGAGGAGCTCCGGAAGAGCGCCCGCCTTCATGCCCGCCGCCTGCAGCATGGTGCCCATGCCACCGTCGAACAGCAGGTGCTCCTCGCCGCGCAGCACTGCACGCAAGTGCTCGTCGCAACGCAAGGTTTCAATCGTTCGCGGCACGTAGGCCGCCCCTTCGCGTCGCGCGCTGTCGATGGGTGCGGTGAGCGGATGGCCGTTGGCGTCGGTGGTTTTGAGCGTGTACTTCATGAATGAGCCTCGCATCTTCAAAGGCGGGTATCGGGGGTGTGGGCGTCTGCACAGGCGAGATAGCGCGGGCTACCGTGTTTTCTCACCATAGCAGGTCTCGCCCCGTGCGCGGAAGGCGCAGCCGGGGCGCAACCTGCAGATATTGCAGGTGGGCCGCGTATTGGCGTCGTGCACCGGGCCATCGAACAGGCCGATGAACGCCGTCACGCTCTTGGTGGGCATGAGCAGGTTTGTTGTTGTGGCGGTAAGGCCCAAAAGGCGGCTTGCGTTGAGCGCAGCGAGGATGCTTGGCTGGGCCGAGAGCGGGCAATCCCCGTAGCCGGGGCTAAAGCGCCAGTTTGCGCTCAGGCCCACATTGGCTGCTTGCGTGCGAACATCGCGGTCCATCTGCTCCACGGCAGCTTCGATATACGAGGAGCACGCGGCATCAAAGAGAGCGGCGTCAAGTGCCTGCTGGCTTGCCAGAGTGCGCAGTTTGCGTTCGCAATCCATGCCGAGCGTGCAGGCAAGTACCGTACAAAAGGCGGCGTCTTTGAGATGCCGGTAGATGTCGCGTCCGGTGAGGACAATCTCGCTACCTACGAGTTGGATGCAGGGTGCCCCATCGTCATCGGTGCCGCTGGCATCGACGCAAAAGGTGCGGCGCACGCCCTTGGGCTCGATAGAGAGCTCGAGCTCTTCGACGCAACGTACGATTCGGCGCTCAAGGTCGAGGTCAATCTCTTGGCCGCCGTAGCCTAGGTAGCGCAACATCTCCGCACGGTCCACACGGGGGCGCGCGGAGATGTTGGGCCGATAAAGCACGGGTGTTGCAAAAGAGGCCGGGAGATCCATTATTTTCTGAGGGCCTCGATGGCGGCACGGGCAACAGAAGGACGGTTCATGGTGTAGATGTGCAGACCGTCGGCGCCGGCATCACGCAAGCCCTCAAGTTGTCGGCAAGCATACTCGATGCCAGCCTCGCGCAGGGCGTCCGGGTTGTCCTCGTACTTGGCCAAAAGCTTGATGACCGGAGAAGGCAGCGACGCGCCGCACATAAAGACCATGCGGCTGATCTGCTGCTTACTCATAAACGGCATGATGCCTGCGGTGATGGGTGCCGTGATTCCCGCGCGGTCGGCCATCTCGCGAAAGCGGAAGAAGCACTCATTATCAAAGAAAAGCTGCGTCACAAAGAAGCTCGCTCCGGCATCTTGCTTTTGCTTGAGGTGCTCGACGGAAAGTTCGAGGTTCTCACAGGTGATATGTCCCTCGGGGTAAGCGGCTGCGCCTACGCAAAAACCGGCATCCACAAGGGCGGGGATGAGGTCTTTGGCGTAAGGGTATTCGGCGCGTGCGGCATCGGCGGCGTTGGTTCCCTGGGGCAAATCCCCGCGCAGGGCAAGGACGTTCTCTACGCCGGCCTGGCGCATCTCATCGATTTTACGTTGCAGCTCATCGTGCGTGAGGGAAATGCACGTTAGGTGGGCGACGGACGTGATGTCAAAGTCGTGCGCGAGCATCGAGGCGATTTTTGCGGTGGCGCCTGAGTTGCCCGAGCCGCCGGCGGAGTAGGTGACACTCACGAAATCGGGGTGAAGGTCTTGGAACTGCTCGGCAACCTCGCGTGCATGTTCGAGGGTGAGCTCGCCTTTGGGCGGGAACATTTCAAACGAGATGGGCTGAGCGCCCGTTGCCTTTGCAGATGAGAAGATGTCGGCAACCTTCATGGGACCTCCGGGATGCGTTGGTGCGGCGTGTCCGCCGTTGTGTGGCAGAAATTTTACCGCAAGCATTGGCGATAGCATCCAAGCTGTTTCATTTGTTAACCATAGGTATTGTCTATTGCAAAGCGGGCATGCTACAGATTCGTGACGGGCGCATTTCCTGCGCGTTGCGAGTTGGAGGCGCGCATGTTTCGCGTCCCTTTTCCCATCTTCTGAAAAAATCGTTTGACGTTGGGTTTTAGCTGCAGCTGCGGTATTCTCAACACGTTGGTTTTCGGCTGGCAACGTCTTGTTAATGCCGTCGAAACACGTCGTGCCTAATCTACGAATCGTTCGTTGGTAACAAACGCCGGCTGTAATCCGGTGTGAACATGAAGGGAGTTCCGCATGGCCGATCTTACCGACCGCTTCGGGACCATGGTGTTCTCGGAAGATGTGATGAAAGAGTATCTTCCCAAGGACATCTACAAGCGTCTCGCCGCCACCATCGAGGACGGCAAGCCGTTGGACCTGGACGTCGCTAACGCTGTTGCTCATGCCATGAAGGTTTGGGCTATTTCCAAGGGCGCCACGCACTACGCTCACTGGTTCCAGCCGCTCTCGGGCATCACGTCCGAAAAGCACGACAGCTTCCTCGAGCCCAATCACGACGGTACCGCTATCACCAAGTTCACGGGCAAGAACCTGATTCAGGGCGAGCCCGACGCCTCGAGCTTCCCCAACGGCGGCCTACGTGCCACCTTTGAGGCCCGTGGCTATACCGCATGGGATTGCACGAGCCCCGCTTTCATCAAGGACGAGGTTCTGTGTATCCCCACGGCCTTCTGCTCCTACACCGGCGAGGCACTTGACAAGAAGACTCCGCTTCTGCGTTCCATGACGGCTCTTGATCGTGAGTCCAAGCGTGTATTGGCCCTCTTTGGCAAGAAGCCCAAGAAGGTCGTTCCCTCCGTCGGTGACGAGCAGGAGTACTTCCTGATCAAGAAGGACGCCTATCGCAAGCGCAAGGACCTGGTCATCACCGGTCGTACGCTTTTTGGTGCTACCCCCTGCAAGGGCCAGGAGCTCGAGGAGCACTACTTTGGCGCTATTCGCCCCACCGTCTCTTCCTACATGAAGGACCTCGATAGTGAGCTATGGGCCCTGGGCATTCCGGGCAAGACCAAGCACAACGAGGTTGCTCCCTGCCAGCATGAGCTTGCTCCCGTCTATGGCGAGGTTAACGAGGCGATCGACCAGAATCTCCTGATGATGGAGAAGATGAAGCTCATCGCTTCCCGCCACGACCTGGTGTGCCTGCTGCACGAGAAGCCCTTTGAGGGTATCAACGGCTCGGGCAAGCATAACAACTGGTCG
>OLNE01000568.1_pt1 | contig 33716 bp, 54 predicted proteins | sample 1672431 | NCBI WGS metagenome assembly OLNE01 (sample SAMEA3136685, study PRJEB25190) | human gut metagenome | reverse complement strand
TCATACTATTTCAATTTTAATATTTGAGTAATTCTTTAATCTATCAAATAGTTTATTAAAAGCATCTCTACTATTAGTTAAAGTGTTTCCTTTTCTAGTTCCGACTAGAATACATCCAGCAGTGTCTTTAATTGTATTCCCACTATGAATGAGAATCCCTTCAAAGTTCGGAACATTAAGAAGTCTAGGCATTAACCTCTTATATTTAGGACTCTAATTAATAATTACATCATATTCTCCATAAGGAATACAAGTCTCATTAGCTATTTTCTTTTCTCTGTAGACATCTTCTAATGTATTGCAGAATAACTCTCCATTAACATATAAGTCTCCAATAGTGCAATCTTTCTATTCTGTTCTTACTACTTTCAACTTACAAACTAGTGTACTAACATTAAATACTGTAGAATTATTTCCTGTCCAATTATTTAATGCTCTAAGAGTATCTTTGCCGAAGATTCCATCTACTTCTAGCTAATATCCAAGAGAGTTTAAGTGAGCCTATAAAAGACTCACATTCTCTCCTCTATCTCCATACTTAATTAGTCTATCCACTTTCACAAGCCTATTGGTTGTCTGCCTAAACAACAGCAATTAAATTACCTTTCTTGTATTCATCTGTGGGAACACCATTAACATATTTTCTTAGCTTTACATATTTCTTGAATTGCATACTTATTTCCAATTATCAGGTATTTCATCATAATCATCTAATTGAGTACATCCTTGGAAGCAATGTGTGCCATCAATAGCAGTAGGATAGCCTTCTTTACCAGCTCTCTCCCATAGCTTATAGCCATTCTCATCTGTTGGTGTACTTCCAGTTAATTTACTACATCCAGCAAATGCTTCTCTGAAATTAGTTATCTTTTTATTCTCTCTAAAGTGTGGCATATTAGTAAGTTCTGTACAGTTAGTAAATACACCTTCAACATTAGTTAATTCCTTGCAATTACTAAATTCATCTATAGGAAGAGTAACTAAGTTCTGAGAACTAAAAGCATTTTTAGCATTAGTTAATCCTGGATTATTCTTAAATATTCCACAAGTACTAGTAACTTTCTTAGCAAATAGATAATTAATTCTTTCTAGATTAGTTAGCTTACTAAGTATTGTAGTATATTTCTCTTCTGTTAAATTCATATTAAATGCTCCCAAAGTATTACTTCCATCTATTACTGTAACTCCTGCACAATTCTCTAATAGATTATCTGCAACATCAGTAATAGTAGTAGTCTAGAACCAATCTGGTTCATATGCACTATTAGAAGCTATCTATGTTAAATCAGAGAATAACTTATTTCCATAAGGAATATAAGTAACTTTAGTCTAATATAAAGCTCCCATATTATATGTAGACTATAGACTAATAGTTTCTCCCCAATCAGTAATAGATGTAGTCTATTTAGGTAATCTTACTGCATACTCATAACTAAATGGATATAGTTCCACATCATAAGTTCCTGGACTAGCAAACTACATTCTACCATTACTAAGTCTAGTTCCTGATTCTGACTTCATAATAAAACTATTATCGGTGTAGCCATTTTCTGAATCAGGAATCTATACTATCTCATTAGCTGTTGTAGTTGCTACTTTAATCTTTACAGGAATAGTATCTGCATATCCTCCCCACTTCATAGGTACTGCCGATAAAATCGGAGTACAATTAAAGAAAGCATTAGTCTAGGTTATTTCTCCAAAGAAGAATGCAGGAAGTTTCCACATCGGTATCTAATTAACTATTGGATAATTAACTAGATGAGAATTACCATAGAACATTTCAGTAGGGATATTTACTTCTGTTCCTTCATAAGTATATTTAAATATCAGATTAGGAATATTAGTAATATCACAATTCTTAAACATTCTAGTCATATCTGGCAGTAATGTCTTATTACCAAAGATAGCACTAATAGTAGCTAATTTACTACAATTTTCAAACATACTAATGAACTTTACTTCATTAACTATATGCTGATTAACTAATAGACTACCAGTTATTGTAGTAAGTTCTGGGCAATTATAGAACATATAGCTACAATCTAGAATAGTGGGGTCATGTTCATTCTCAAATATCTTACTAATATTCACAGTTCTCATTCCTGTATTAGAATACATATAGTTAAGAGATGCATCATTTTGTGCGGTCTCCTAAGTAATTACAGTCTTACATACTTCTCTTAATGCAGTACAATCCATAAAGGCTTCTTCAAATCCACATCCTTTCAATGTGAGATTCTCTATATCCTGTAATTTAGTTAATCCCTTACACATCTAATAGAACTACTATCTTTTCGAGCCTGCTACACTATCGGCTGTTAGCTATCCCTTAATTCCATGTAACTTAGGATGATGCTTAAAATCTACAGTATGAACATTTACATTGTAAGTAAATGGAAGCTCCTCTATATTCGGACAATTCTCAAATACTCCCTCACTAGATAAGTCTAATCCTCTAGGAATAGTTCCACCTGAACTATATGGAGGCATTTCTATAATAGGCCCATATACTAAGCTAGTACAATTCTTAAATGATATTGTTTTTAAAACTGTATTCTCATTATCTCTTAAATAGGATAAGTTCGGACCACTAGTCATTCCTGTGCAGTTATCGGCTATAAATGTCTTTAGTCTTCCACTAGTATTGAACTTACTATAAGGATTAGGATAAGTACAATTAGGACTATTACTCATATCGAAATGAGTAAGATAAGTAAATGTATTTAAATACATAGTTCCGAAAGTAGTTCCAGTGAAGGTAGTTTCTACTTTATTAAAGTTATCATATCCTTCTATCTTAGCCCAAGTTAATCCTAAATCATGACAGTTACCAGTACTAGGGTCACATACCTATGTTCCTTTTTTCCTTAATAGTGAAAGCAATTCTTCTGGAGTTGTACTTATCTAAGTATTAAACATAGGATAGCCCCAATGAATAAACTCTTTAACTTGCTTACATCCAAAATAAGAAATATTACCCCAAATCTTTATAGTCTTCACTCCTCCAGTTCTATATACATAATTTCCTAAGTCTACAGAACCAGTTATCTTCTAATTAATAAAAGGATTATCTGGCTTAGGACTAGTTTTCTAGTATGGGTCAGATTTTTGATTGTAATATGAAACAAATTCATGCTGTTCTATTTCTCCACCATCTCCCCAATCTATTGCATACTTAGTAAATCCATTAGTATACCACTACATTACATATTTATTAACATCTGGAGAATATGGAGGCCCATAAGGGCCATCTTCTGTACCATAACTATATAATGTGCTCATTTTAGTATTTAATTCTAATTCAGCTCCCTCTTCTCCGGCATCAAATGTAAAAGTAAAAGGTTCTGAAGCTAAGAAACATTCATCAGTGAAGATGTCAGTAGTTTCCCATTTATACTATTTAGGAACTACATCTTGCCAGCTAGTTCCCATTGTGTAAGATACCTAGTAGACATATTCAGCTTCTTCATTATAGCCTTTACATCTAGTTCTGCCTGTAGGATTCCACCTATACATAATAACTACACCACATTCTGTAGACCACATATCTATTACAGTTCCAGCTCTTGTTTCTTCTGTAGTTACCCAAGTAACACCTCCATCAGTACTTTTCTATTTAATCTCTTTGACACATAGCTTATAACCATCACAGATAGTTTCTCCACTATCTATCCATCTATAAATAGCTCCCTCTTCACAATCTTGTAGAGAACTATATTCTCCAGTTCCAATAAGATTGCCTTGCTTATATTCATCTTGAGGTACACCATTTATATATTTCTAATATTTCTCATATTTATAATAGGTTGCCATATCTTAGATTGGTTTTAATTCACAGTAAAATTCATCTGCCAATAATACCCAAGTTACAGAAGGGTCATATTCCTCACAAATAAATTCTCCCTCTACTTCTTTCCATTCAGTAAGCACATATCCACAATCGGCACTATCTACCTAAACTATATCTCCAGCTCTAGTAACACCTGTATCTACCCAAGTCTTACCATTGTCATCACTCTTCTATTGTTTCTGTTTATAGTGCTTATCAAATCCTACACATTCATATTCTTCTAAAACATTTAGAGTAACCCATCTATAGAGAGTCTGTATTGAGTATCCACAATCTTCACTATTAGTCTCAATTAGAGTTCCCTTTCTAAACTATCCAGTAGAAACCCATTCATTATCAACTAACTCTTCCTGTTCTTCTTTAACATACTTATGGAATCCATCACAGATATATTCCTCAGTTGGAACCCATCTATATTGTGGTTGCTAAGTAGTTGTTCCTTTAAGATTACTTCCAGCAACTCCTCTCATTACTATAGTAAATCTATCAGTACCACCTTCTTCGGCAGTTTGTCTTGTATATTGTGGGAATAGTGAATATTCAATTACTTCATCATTAGCTGTCTTTATTTTAACATCCCACCTATTCTATGGAAATGAAATTAACTAATAATGGAAATCATTATCTTCAATAGGATAGCTAAAGGTTATCTATATCTAGTCATAGCTACCATTATAGACTTTCTAATATTCAGCAGTTAGTATATCTATTTCTTTCCACTAGTTATTAGTTCCAACAAATAACTACTTAACTCCTATTCCATTATATTCACAAGGAGGTCTAGATATTTCATTGTTAGCTATTATTTTAGACTACAATATTCTTGTAGGTATATTACTCTATGTAGTAAAAGTGAGAGCATAAGCAATTCCTTCATTATTAATTGTGTACTCTCCAGTAAAATGAGCATCAAATTCCGGACTAACAATATATTGCTGTCCTTTAGTATCTTCAACAACTACTTTATAATTGTTCTACCTAATTCTAGAATCATTATATATTCTATTTAATGTAGCTGTGACTGTAGTTGTAAATTTAAACCTGCCTGCATAACTTTCAGTTTCAGTAAATGTAACTAAGTTAGCATCTAGCTTATATACTTCACCACTAGTTATATAAACCTTATAACCTACTACTCTGTATTTAAGGTCTTTAATTAGATAAATGAAGTTCTTTAATTTTCCGACTTTGTAACTACAACTCATAAATCCTTATAATAAAAAAGCCCCCTAATCCCAATTAGGGTAGGAGGCTTTAAAAGTTATTAAATAATCAAATCTTAAGCACCAGTAGTACCAAGAACTGTCTTGATAGCTTCAGCAGACAGAGGAAGTGGAGATTCCACTGTAGCATTAGTAAAGGTTACTGTTACTCCATTGAAACCAGTAGCTTCAGCAGCAGAACTCAGAGAAGCAGTTTCAGCTTCCATCGGAGTCAATCTACCGAACATTACATAGTTACCATCAGAAAGTTTAGCAACAATTACAAATCTACCAAGAGAAAGTGCATCGAGCACATCTACCATCTGGGGAGTATATTCTCCAGAAATATTCCAAGTAATAGAACTTTGTCTGTACTTAGAACCACCATCACCAACTTGCAATGAATCCTCAAATGTAGCTGAGTCCTTAGCAGGCTCAATCTTATAGAACTTAGCCTAAGCAGCAAGAGTAATGGTCTTTACTTCTACACCAGTTGCACCATCACCAGTAGGTGTTCCTACTGTAGTTGCAGTTACATCTTCTGCATTAGCTAAATAAAGCTCAACAATCTACTTCAGTGAATATCCACAGAAAGTAGACTTCAAAATATCCTGTGCTAATTTACATACTGCCATATTATTATTCTCCTTTCAATTAAGCGGGTTTAGAAACTACAATCAACTCAGGATAAACATAACCAATAGCAATGTTAGTAATAACACCAACTCGGAATGTATTGTCAAGAGTAGTTTGTCTCATATCAATCATCTTATAACTAATTTCAGAATCAGCAATGTCATAACCAAGTACCAAATTCTTAGCAGGAGCTAGAATCATTGCATTCTTAGCAATCAAGCAAGGAACTACTTCAAAACCAAAAGCATAAATCTTCTCACCATCTCTACCGAAGTTAGCCCATACCTGGTCTCCAAGAATAGCTTCCTTAGACAAAGCAACTTTCAACAGTCTAAAGTCATTTACATTCATAAACAACTTGTAATCTTCCATTTCAGTTTCAGTAGCAGCATCCATAGCCTTCAAAGCAACAGCTTCTACTTGTGCCAAGATATTATCTACAGTCAGAACTGCACCAGTCACCTTATTTACCTTAGTATCAGCATTAAGCTGTTTTACAATACCATCGGCAATCTTCAAAGTATCAGTTGCACCAGCAGCCTTATCACCATTCCAGAAAATCTGTTCATATTCTCTACTCAATTCGGGAACTAAAACACCATTGAAGAACCAATCGAAGAATGCCTGGGGAACTCCGCCATTCAAAGATACTTCTGTTTGAGCAGCCAAGAAAGTTGACCAGAAGCTATCATAGCATTGCTCCAAGTTAACCTTCATAGGTACACCTTCAATCCATTTTTCAGTCAATTCAGCTTCACCAGATGCACTGAAAGGACAAGTAAACTTCTGGAATAAATCTGATACATCACCACTTACTAATTGCTGTTTGCCTTTAACTCCAGGCATATAAGTGATTCCAAAATTCTTTAATTTAGACTCATAAAGGTTCTTAATAAAAATCTCTTTTGCATATTCGCCTTCATAAGTCAAGTTTGTAACATCAACAAAATTTGCCATACTTTTCTCTCCTTATTTTAATTAAAATTATTTCAACATCAGTTTTACTGCGGCAGAGTAGTTCTTACCAGCAGGAGCTTGTTCATTTCTCTTAGGCTCAACTGAAGGCTGCTTACTCATTTTAACTATTTCAGACTTAGCTGATTCAAGCTCAGTCTTAACTGATTTCATCTCTTCATCCATCTTCTGTTTACTAGCTTCTGAATCTTGCAATTTAGATTCTAGTTCATCTCTTTCACTCTTCAATCTCTCAACCTCAGCTACAAGATTAGCTATATCCTCTTTCAGTTTAGCTATCTCTTCATCCTTAGCATCAAGTTGAATCGGTTTCTCTTCAATAACCTCTTCAGCAGTTTCTTTAACAATCTCATCAGCTTTAGGAGTCTTGCCAATAGCTTCATAGATTATTTCTTTAAGCTTTTCAATTAATTCCTCATTCATACTTAACTAGTTATTTAATTCAAGGTTTTCATCTAAACCAACCATAGCCTCAATAGAGAATCCTTTATAATCTCCATTTTTGACTTTATTCCATATCTCTTCATTATTTACTTTCACACTAATAAACCAAGTACCAATAGGCTCATTAAGTCCATATCCGACACTCTTATCATTCTCACTAGTCTTAATCCAGCTTTCTACAACTACAATATCATCAACTCCCTACTAATGTGCGATAGTAATGTTATGTTGATAATCATTAGCTAAGAAATCTTGAGCTAACTTCTCGATAGTAGCCTCATCAAAACTAATGTAGAACTCTCTACCATTAATATTTCTATAAATAGGTTTATTAGGTATTAAAGCAGCTCCAACTAGTAATCTTTTTTCATTCTCTAACTAAACAATCTATTTCTATTTACTTAGAGCAATGAAGTTCGATTCAATAGCAGGGTCTTCAACAAGACTTACAGCGAATAAATCGCCACCAGTAACCTTATAGCACTTCATTCTTCTTTACCTCCAATTTGCTCTTATAAGTAGTATTAATTCCAAGAACACTTCCAGCAAATGTAAAAACTTCTCCAGCAGAAATCATTACTGAGTGACTTATCTCCCCCATAGGTTCAACAATAAAACCAGCTAAAAGTAAAGCACATCCAAACAGAGTAAGAAATCCTGCCAAAAGAAACATAAAAGCTATCTTATGCTCTTGTAACCCATCCAAGATTCTCTTTATCATCAGTTATTCTAAACATATAAGATTATTTTTAACTATCTCTAAGTCAATAAACTAGTTGACTATTTAATGTATAAAGCTCCGAAAATTAATCCGGAACTCTACACACTATATAGTATCATAATTAATTAGACTGTTTTACCACTCAATCCTGACAGTACTTGAATCTATCTATAGTTATCAGCACTATTAACTATATCTACAATCTGTGCCACAATGGGTCTATCATCTTCTATTACAATAGTCTGTTCTTGAGATTGATTTGGCAATGTAGGAATAACTCCTCCAGTAGCAAACTTAGTCTTAGTCTGTTTAGTAACATTCTACTTACCAGAATCATACCAATTAAGTAAGTCTTCTTTAGTAAGTCTCTTATTACTTCTATTTATATAATCAATAAGAGGTAAGTTCTTCTTAGTACTATTCTTATTAATTACATATTCATCACCTTCTACTTCTATTCCAGTCTATCCAACAGGAATACCTCCATTAGCATGAGAATTACCTTTCAATAAACCTCCCTTAGCATATTTCTGTTTCTTAATTTGAGCTACATAAGCAGTACCCATAGCTAATGCTACAGCACTCAATGCAAGTCCGACAAACCAAGGCTAAACAGCTAAGGCATTAGTTACAGCAGTGAAAGTATTGATAGTAGCTTGTACTATACTATTTTTCTTTTCCTGCTCTCTTCTCTTTTTCTCTAAGGCATCTTGCTTCTTTTGGTTAATCTCTTTCTCTTTCTCTATTTTCTGTTCTTCTTGCAAACTAGCTAATTGAGCTTCTCTCTCAGCATTTAGCTATTCAATAAGATGTGCTCTTCTATCACCTCTACTAGTTTTCAATTCATCTTCAATATCAGCAAGTTTATCAGTATGTTTCTAAGTAAGTTCTTCTTGCTTAGTATAGGCTTCTTCAAGCATATTATACTCTTCTTCCAATCTAGCTTGTTCTTGCTCAAATCTCATCATCTAGATGTCATTATAAGTAGACCATATATCTCCTAATGCAGAAACATACTGCCCGACATATTGAGTAATACTCTAAACTACTGTAGTTAGTAATGTATCAAGTTGCTGTCCTATACTCTGTTGAGATTGAATAACATCTTGTTCCAAACTATCTAACTCTTTCTTAGCTTGTCTAAAGTCTCCGAAAGAAATCTCTTTACTGTCAAATGACTTCTGTAAGTTATCTCTTTCTACACCTATCTATTTGAGAATAGTAGAATATTCGCCCTTGGCTTTTTCTAACTCCTTTTTTGTGGCTCCATAGTCAATAATTCCGAGTTTGGAAGTCTTGGCTTGTACATCTACATTACTATAAGCCTCATTGATAGCAGATATTCTCTCATTAATAGCAGCAATATTATTATTCTTTGCAGTCTAATCATATTCCTTCTAAATCTCAACTAGTTTTTGCTCTCCTTGTCTAGTTATTGTTTCTAGCTTCTTATAATGAACATCATTCTCATCTTGAATAGCCTTATCATACTCTTCTTTAGTAAGTAAACCATCTTCATAGTTCTACTTAATAACTTCAAGTCTCTCTCTGTTTCTCTAATTCTCCTCTTCTAATGAACTATCAGTGCTGACTTGTGTTTGCTCTTTATTTATTTCGGCAATCTTCTTAGCTTGTTCATTGGCTATGTCTCTAATCTGATTATAGTAGTTTCTAATATTATCTATACTCTCCTCATTAAATCCTAGAGCTTCCATCTAATCTTGTGCTCTAACATTAACTTTGCTAGTAGCAATCTCTGCTTCAATGTCGGCTATTTCTCTCCATAGCTGTCTATATTGATTGGTGTAATCTTGCATAAGTTTCTTTCTACTCTCATAGAACTCTTTCTTAGCTTGTAACACCTAAGCATCATATTTCTTATTAATTGCAGCAACCTGTTCTCCAACTAATATCTCACTATCTCTAGCACTCTGTAGCTCTTGTTGTCTACTATTCTCTAATTCAGCAAGTCTCTTTTGGAAGCCATCTTGCATAGCTGCAATCTCATTAGAGTTTATCTAGTTCTAGATATTTCTAACCTCATTGCCCTAACTCTTTAATAAAGCCTGTCTTTGAGTATTGTATTTATTAGTTATACTGGCTTTTAACTCTTCATTGTCAGCAGCATCTTTAAGCTCTTTCTGATAGTTATTCTCTAATTCAGCTCTTTCTCTTTGGAATCTATTTCTAATAGCAGCAATATTATTAGATGCAATCTATTCCGCAGTTCTCTGAGCCTCAACTTCTGCCTCTTTTTGTAAGTTACTAATCTAAGAATAGTAATCTTGAATCTATTTAATGTTAGCAGCTAATACTTTAGCATACTCATCTTCTGGGAATAACTTCTCAATATTAGCTAGACTAACAGAATAAACAGGAGTATCAAGTAAGTCTAAGAACTTTTTAATCTCTTCTTCCCCTTTAGATAAGTCTAAAGTACTAATTCTATATTGAATATCACTAATTACAGCTTTCTATACTTCTCCGAAATCAGCAGCTGCATCACTAGCAGTATTCCAAAATTCATTAAACCAATTACCTCCGAATTGTTCTTGAACTTCTTTAGATTCATCTTTAAGCACTTTAAATCTATCAGTTCCAGCTTGTACAGCTTTCTATAAGATTTCAAATTGCTTAGTGAAGTCTTCCATATTCTTAATCTCTGCACCAGTAAACCAAGTATTACCTGCCGATAAATCAAGAGGTTTAGCACTCTTTTCTCTAGCAGCATTAAGAGCTTGTTGAGAAATAATAGCTTTATTTAAAGCCTTAGTATATTCTTCAATAGACTCATTAATTCTTGTCTGATTAGATATTACTTTAGTATCAGATAATTTCTGTAAATTAGCTATATATTTATTTAGAGAATTATTAGTAGCTTCAATAGCCTATGTAGTAGTCTCAAATTGACCAACTAAACTATCATCACCAGCAAACTTAGTCCAAGCAGCACTTATCTTATCAAATACCCAAGTGAGAGCTTCCATTGCTAACTGCAATGCAGCAAGAATAATAGTACTCTTAGCTAATGTCTTAAATGCAGCAGCTACTACTTTAACTCCAGCAGCAAGTTTAATTAATCCTTTCTAGAATAGATTAATCTTTGGAACTCCATCTACAAATACAACCCCATTATCTAATAAGACCTTATTAAGTTCCTGTATCTTTTTATTTATTAGTCCGGCTTCAATAGTAGCATCACCAAGTCCTTGTCTAAATTCTTCAACTGCCTTTCTAGCTTTCTCAGCTTGCTCATCAGTTAAATCTCCGAATACAAACAAGTCTTCAATCTACTGCAATATCGGACCTACATCACCTAACTTTAAAGCTGCATCTTTTACACTCTTAGGAATGTCCTAGAAGTCATTACTAATCCTAATTAAATCATAGTGAAGCTATTGGAATGCCGAATAAGTATCTCCATCAATTACTTTAGTTAATTCATTCAGCTTACCTACTAAATCAGCATATTTAAAGTTATTAGTAAAGTTAGTAAAGCTCTTAGAAGCAGCTTCAAATGGTTTAGTTAATAGATTACCAAGAGGCTCAGCAACAGTAGATAGTGCTTTATATGCTTTAGCAGCTACACTAGCTTTATCAGCTAAGTCTATCTAAATGTTCCTAATTCCCTGCAAGATTAAACTTAAAGCAGTGAATTTCTGTATGCTCTCATCTAATCCTTGTATTCCGAATAGCTAATTAAGACCTTCACCTATAGAAGCTACAGAAGCTAAGCTTTCAAATCCTCCAATCAGTCTATTAAGTCCTCCACTAAAAGCATTGTCAATCTCATTATCAACAGCTACTACTGCCTATCTAAGACTAACTACTTGCTAAGTAATCTCAGCAAACTCTTTAGAACTTCTCTAACCACTAGAAGCTAACTAATACAGCTTATCTTCAAGAACTCCAATAGCCTAATTAACATCATCGAATTGTAAACTCAATCCTCCGATATTAACATTCAACTTAGTTCCCAACTAATCTTCAGCTCTCTGAACCTTATTCAGACTGTTAGCCAAATCTTCTGCCCCAGCAGTAGCTCTTTCTAAGTCTGTACTTAATCCTCCAAGACCATCAATTTTCTCAGCAGCCTTTTCTACATCTTTTATAGACTCTGAGATGTCCTGTACTTCCTCATTGTACTATTTTATATCTTGTACCTTAAAAGGGTTATCAAGACCATTATATGCCCTCTCAAGACTATTTATGTCCTAAGTTACATCTTCAATTCTATCTGAAATATCTTCCCAATTATCGGCATTTGTCTCCAGCTCTTTTCTAATACTTTCCAAGCTACTTCTCAAATCGGAAGTATCAACATCAGATAGAGAATTAATCTTATCATCTAAGGCATCAAGCTTAGCCAGAAGTGCATCTACTGCACTTACTGACTAGCTAACACCATTAATTTCAATTTCAAAAGTCTTTGTTGCCATATTACTTTTTCTTAATCAATAATAGTTCTGTCTAATTAATACCATTAGCATCATATCCCTAAATCTCACTTACTATATATAAGTCGGAATCAAATATGACATTAGCTCCGCCTTTCAATAGAGTATATTCAGAAGCATTTAGGTAACATTTAACAGACACATAGTTACTAGATAAATCAGGATTTAAGTTGAAGTACTTAGTAAGTAATGTACCATCTACATTATGGTAAGATAGAGTTAAACCATCATAAGCATTAACAGTATTGTAGATATTTACTGGATATTTACCATTAACTAGCACACTAAATCCTGTATCTCTACCTCTATACCAATATCTCAATGGTAATCCCTTTCCATCTACTCTCATACTATCTTCATAACTATATCCTTCAATCATATAACTAAACTTACTAATTACAGGAATATTTATAACCCCAATCTCTTCATCCTTATCATTCAGAATCTTGAAATCATCATACCAGCAATAAGAAGTAGATAGCTATATTTCTTCTCCAGTATCATTACTACTATCATTAATTATTACCTTATCATAACCATAATCTCCATAGTCTTTCCAGTTCGGGTCATTAAGTTTATCAGGAGGAACTGTAGTTTCAAATCCCCATTCTTCTGTATCAATCTTATATTTAGTAACTAAGTAGCTAGGATAATCTATTAACTAACTTTCCCCTTCTTCTACTCTATCATCCAGATTAACAGCATATTTAGGCTTGTCAATATCTAATCTCTAAGTATTGATATATACCGCTTTTCCTTCATTTACATACTATAAGTTAAACTCTTTAAGAAAGTTATTAATGAAATCACTAACTTTGGTTTCTTTATTAAAGAAATTCCCTACTTGTAAATCAACATCGAACTAAGAAGGACTATTCCATCCTCTGTTTTGATAATCAATAGACTCAACACTATTCGGGCTGTAAGCTTCAATCTCTACTACTACATCACAATCGAAATTGTAATATACTTCTCCCCTAGAATTATGCCAATGTCTAGCTATTGCTTTAAGCATTAAAACATCATCTTTCTAAAGTTCAACTATTCCATGTACTACTCCACTGAAACTTCTATCTCCATTCCAAGTAATAGTATTAGCAGGGCTATCAATTAGCTGGTTCTTATTAAAGTCAGTCTATTTCCATTCATAAGTAGGATTAGTTCTACCAATACTAGTTAAACTCCAATATCCTTCTGTCTAATATCTAGCATTATTTAAATCAGAAGATGAAGCATTCCAAGAATAACCATTCTTAATAATAGATGGAGTTCCACTACCTATAGTAGAAATTCCGGCAATAAAATTACCATTTACCCAAGGGTCATAAGCAAGTAATTCACTATTTCTCGGCATATAACCTCTGAATGTTGTCCTATCTCCTCTTCCACCACTAGTAGATGGTCTAACTGTACTACTAGAATTGGCTCTTCTAACAGTAGAGTATTCTCTAGTACCACTAGTACTTCTTCTACTAGGACTCCTATTTGATAAACCTCCAGAAGAATAACTTGCATTACTCTTAGTTGGATTACTAGCAGAGTATAGATTCTCATGTGGATAGGCTGTATTCCAATCATATTTAAGTGTTCTATCCCCATTAGTAAAGTCCCATTGGTATGAGCCATGAATAAGCTCACATTCATTCTCATTTCTTACTAACTAAATCTCTATAGGCATATCATCCTTTAGAGAATTATTAAGAGTAACATCATGCTCTTCTGGGTCTCTACCTCTCTCAGGAATCCACCATTCCTATGCTGTAATACTCTAAGCAGGAATACTAACATTAGTTGATATTTTAACTTTATAAAGTCCAGTAGCAGGAATAACTATACAATTACTAAATTCATCAAATAGATAATGTTCACTCTATCTAGTTATCTTACTATTAGTTTCACTCCATAAATCATAAATATCTACAGATTCCCAGTTCCAGTTTTCATCCATTCTTCCTGCACCTCTTAAATATGGGAATCCTAAGTTATGCTCTAAGTATAAAGCATCTCTACTCTATCCAGTATTCTTATTAACATAATTACTAAAACTAGTAGTAATAGTAGCCTATCCTAAGTTAGGATGTCCCAGATTATAAGTCGGAATCTAATCATCTGATAAATTAGTAGACATATAGATATTATTCATTGCTCTATCTTGAAAGATATTTCCACTAACTGTATATCCTTTCTAAGCAAATAATCTTCTAACTAATTCCAACAAATTAGCAGAAGGATTAAATGATTCATAATACCATTTATTGTATTTATCTATCTAAAACTTACTAGTATAATTATTGTAATCATAGGATGTACTAGAAGGTTTCTTCTGAAAAACTCCATAACTAACTAATGGAAAGATAACCTTACTATTAGCATTAGCATTATGAGTATTAATACTGCCAATGCCAGTAAAAGGAATCTTCCAATCAACCTCATTAAGTTTCATATCTCCGAATATTTCATCTACAGTATTAATCTTAATATTAACTAGATTAACATTATAGAATCCCTTTTTAATGCTTTGTATTCTTAAACTTCCATTGAAAATAAGAACTTCATCAGAATAAACTTCACAGTCATAAATATTCTGGAACTTATTTATCTTAGATAATACATTAGCATAATCAAATATTTTATTATTGTTTGGAGTAGTAGGTAGATTAAAACTGAAAGAATATTCCGCCTAAGTATTATTAATCTCTGTAGGATTATAAATCACATTATTCATTCGGAGATTAATAGAACTTCTATCTAGTACATCTACCCTCTATCCATTAACTAGTATATCAAGTATCATATCAAGCTATAAGTATAAGTAACTGTTGCTTCCCAAACACCTGTTTCAGTCTCATCTACTTTACAATCTGTAACTATAATCTTATAGTCAACTCCATTAATGTTAGTCCATACATCATAGCTTCCCAATAAATCATTGAATTGCCATACTGCACTTCTCTCCATTAAATGACTTTTCATAGTAACATTGATTGTAGTTTCTTTATCATAAATCTTTATCTATTCTAGAGTAGTCTCTCTGTAATAGTCATAGATATTCTTAGTATAAGTATCATTATCTACTTTGTGATTCTCTGTAATCTGCCCAGTAAAATCAAAGAATGATACTCCACCATAGCTATTATGATAATATACTCTCTAGCATCTACTATTAGCATCTACAGGCTTAATTACATTATATCTAATAATCTATCCATTCTCTAAAGATAAATCAACATAATATGCCGAATTAAACAGATTACTATTTAATGCAATATCACTCTGTCCTATTCCATTATAAATATTAACATTACTAAATCCAGTGCCTATCTATTGTAAGCTACTATCATAATAAGTAATGTTTACAGTTTCTACTACATCATCACTATAAATAGTAACAGGAATAGTAGATAAATAAGTGTATAATACCATCTTACTTGGAGAACTAGTTCCTCTAGATACATTCTAAGCAAACATCGGATAAGTATTCAAGAACTTCTCACCTTGATTCACCATATATCCAATAGCAGAAGTAGCAGAAACTCTACCTAAACTAGTTACCTAATTCCCAATCTGAGAATATATAAATAATGTATAAGGAACTAAGAAATCATATCTACTAATAGACTTTAATACATCACTAACATTGAAGTCTATCTTCTCCTTATAATAACTCTTCTCTAATGTTGTAATATAGTCACTTCCACTATATACATCTATATTTATTCTTCCTCCTGCAAATTCATCGGAAGTAGTTCCAACATAATTATCATAAAGTATAGCAGCTCCGAGATTAGAATCAAAAGTAATCTCATATAGTTCTCCGACTTCTCTAGCCTCAACAATAACTACATTAGTTAGAATACCTTGACTAATCTCTTGATATATCTCATAATTAGTAAGACCAACACTTCTTAATGACTTAGCAATAGAATGAGCTACAGCTATCTAATTAGCACCAGTATTAGAATTACTAATAAAGAAGTTATTTCCTACATTACCACTAGTAATAGTTAAACCATTGATAGTAATGTAATAAGTATTATTCGGGTCTATCTTAGTTAAGTCATTAATAGTAATCTTCAATACAGAATTATTTCCAGTAACAGAACTAGACTATATAGTTAATATGTTAGGAACATTAGTTAAAGTAATCATCCCTTGTGGACTAGCTTGTCCATTATAAGTTAAAACCATTCTACTAATTCTTCTATTATTTCATTAAATAAATCATCTGCCCAATCGGTCATCCACTCATGCTCAGCTAAATCAAATATCTAATCTAGAACTGGTCTAGCTGCAATTCCCTACTTAGCAATTCCCTATCTAATTCTCCAAATAGTTCCATTGTCTGTAGGAATCCCCTTGCTTCTACACCATGCAATAATAGCATCAGAAGGGGGCATTTTAGCTCCAGCCCTCCTACCACTATTAATGTATTCTATATAGCTAGGAAATATTAAAGAGAAGATATTACCTTGTATCTCAACTCTAGCATCATCGAGTACTTCACTATTGCCTAGATGATATTGTCTCATGCTATATTCTATGAATATATACAAATCATCCTAGATGCTCTTAAATGTCTTCTCTAATTTGTTCATATTTTAAGTGGCTTCAAATCTAATCCTTTATCTTCTGCAGGTTCTCCTAAATAAAGTTCAGAATCCTTCATATTATCTAGTTTCTCTTGATATTCTTCATCAGTTAAGAAATTCTCCGGCTCTGTACAGAAGTCTATAAATGAAGGAACTGTCAATTCAATAGTAAATCTAGCTCCAGCAGATACATCATCTGTATTCTTAGTAAAACAGAGAATTGAGTAGCTATTTAAACTCATTATCATTCTGTTATCAGCAACTACTTTATTAATGATGCTAAGCCCAATCTAGCAAGCAATATCTTGTGTAGTTACTTCATCAATATCTACAAATCCTAAAACATCCATATTTAATGTTAGAGTGTGATTATCTCTTACTTGTCCGAAATAAGGGTCGGTCTCAATAATCACCTCATAATATTTGTTATTAGGTTGAGCATTAATCAATATCTTATCCTAGTATTTAAAAGTAAATACTCCTTTATGCCTTAATGCTACTTCTTTAAATGCTTCTACTATCTAGTATATCATATTATATAGTACCAATCATTTCTTTCTCTTACTCCTAAATCTTCTGCCTTACATCTATAATCTCCATTGATAAATTCTAAGTAATGAAGACCATAGTTCCATTTAAAATATCCTACAAAGTTCGGCAGCATTAAAGTCTCTCCAGTTACTGCCCTTAAAGTTGCTTCATTGTATGTCATTTCTTCTTCTATTTTCTAATTGTTTCATCCTCATAATCTGCCAACTCTTCCTCTGTTAATATATTAAGCAACTATAGCTCTATTATTCTTTCATTCTCCATATAAATCCTCCTGCTGTCTTTCTTTTACCCTTACAAACACTAGAAATATTACCAGTTGGAATATTTAATTGCCTTGTTACTTCGGACAAGGAATCCCAAACCTTTATAACTTCTAGAGTGTTTTTATCTATCTACTCTACCTCTTTATTGAATGGATTCTTTTTCTTAATAAGAGGAGTATTATCATCCTCAAATTTCCAGTAATATCCTTTAGTTAAACTATTTCTTCTAATAGCATCACTAATTAAGCCAGGATTCCCATTATAAAACTCACAAGCTTCTATCTATGAGTTCCATATTTTTACTACCTCTCCAGATTCCGGATCAATCTACTTAACTCTCTTAGCTCCTTTCCCCTTCAATGCTTTAGATATTTTCTCTCTAGTCTCTTTAGAGGGAGATTTACCATAGTTAGGATTGTTTTCTCCAAGTTTACTAAGTCTTATTTTCTCCTTAGCTTCATCACTCAGTGTTCTTCCTGTACTAATTATTCTAAGCTTCTCCTTAGCTTCATCACTCATTTTCCAACCTCTATTAACACTTCCACCATTAGCTAGGTTATAAGACTTACCTATCTATTTGTAATAGTAAATTAAATCCTCTTCTATAATATCTGCATTTAACTAATCTAGTCCTGTAAATAGCACTTCATGCTTTATATTATCCCAGCCATATTTCTTAATAGCACAATAAAAGTATCCAGATTTATATCCCTTACCATTATCCCATCTATATTCTGGCTTCTAGTTTGTCTAACCAATATAAACTTTTCCAGATGGAGAAGTATGCTTATATATACAAATATTATTCATTGTTTTCTTTGTTTTCTTATTTCATCATCGAGCGACTGTTGGGCCTTTTCAGCTACTGCCCTATCTGACTAGTAACTCATAAACATTAGCACAGTAGTTAAATACATCTAAGCTACTTCTCCAATCTTCTCAATTTTATTCTCGCAGAGAGAGTAGAGAATATGCTGCCATCCCCATCCTTCAGAGAACTTTTTATACACTGGACTAATGATTCTATTGCTTCCTTGCTGTTCTCCAAAGACTTTTGGGAATAGAGAATATAGTTCAGCTTTAACTTTAAAAAAAAATTAAGCAACACTAATGCTTTTGTAATAGATAAACTATTAAATAATTCTATTCTCTTATCTAATTCATTAGCTATAAAGTCATCATTATAAATCTCTCCATTCTTTCTAGCTAATATAGCAAGCAATCCTGCATAGTCTTTCTCTTTAAGAACAGTCTCGGCATCAGTCCATTCTCCGAATTTCAACTTCTCTGTATAGTTAACCTTATACTCTTCTCCATTGATAACTATCTTACTATCAGCTTCCACATTCAGAGGAATGTTCATAAATTGAAGATGTTGCATCATAGTATCAATAAAGTCAGCAGGCATCTATCTTAGTTCCGATTTAGTTTTACCAGATAATACCTCTAGTACATCTAACACTTCTTTATCTTCTTTCTCATATACTCTCATTAATTCACAGAACTATTTAAGAGTTATATCCTCCCACTTTGTAGGAATATTTACTTTACCAAAATCCATATTATATAAATGTATAACTTGATTTATTACTAAAATCTTTTCTAGCTTTCAAAGCAAATGCTAAAGACATTGTGGCATCATCATGCTCTCCAACCCCAGCAAAGGATAATTTATTAGTCTTAGTTACACTATATCCAAATGCTCCAAGCTATCTATCTAATTCAATATCATTATAAGTAATATCACCTCTTTCTAATGCCACAGCTAATTCTCCGATTATTTCTGTCTTACTATCATTAGTAGTTAAGAATCCTGTAGCTTTCTTTTTAAGCAGTTTATTAAGCTCATTGAGCATTACTTCACCAATCGAATTAGTTTCGGCATATACTCCTCTAGGCTTTCTCTAATTAAGAATAGAAGCTATCTATTCATACTTTCTATCTAATTCTCCCTCTATATTATACTTCTAAACTTGACCTTCGGCATTAATAAAAGTGAGAACTGTTTTGTCTTTTCCTGTAGAACTCCAGTCTATTCCAGCCCATAATGCACTCTTCCAATTAAACTACATAGTATTATCATAACACTAGTGATAATTAGTAAAGAATGAAGTAGCCCCTTCAATAAACTAACATAGATATTCTTGTCTAAATATAATATCAGGAGTCTATTCTCTAATCTCTTCTACATTTTCACAGAATGAATCGGAATATATATCTCTCATTATATATGCCCAATCCTTAATTCCACTCTAAGCCTTAATAGCTAATTCATAGAATAGATTATTAGTTCCATTAGGAGTTGAGATAAATAAAATCTTTTCTCCTTTCACTTTAATTGTCGGACTGAGAATAGAATACCATAAATCAGTTCCATTCTTTAAGAAAGCAGCCTCATCAATAATCAGATAGTTATTAGTAATACCTCTGATTTTATCTCCTTGTTCTGCTGAATAAAACCATAAGCTACTGCCAGTAACACTCTCTATTACTAAATCAGAAGCATTACAAGTAACAAGTAGTTCGGCAGGAAGAACAGAAGTAAGATCTTTAAATATCTTCTTAGCCAGCTTCAATGTAGGAGTAATATATGATATTACCTTATTAGTCTGAAATAACCAAGTAGTAGCTAATACTTTAGCTAGTACACTCTTACCCTACTATCTACTAATATTAGCTACAGTGAATTTATTATTCTCAATCAGACTAAGTAATGCACTCTATGTCTTATTTAGCTAAATATCTAGATTGAGAATCATTTCACAAACTTAATAGTTATTTCCTTGTCTTCAATTCCGGACTTAAATTCTTTAATCTCTTTCCATACTTTCAAAGCATTAGCAAAGTCTCTCTTCTCTAAGCATCCTTGATACAAATTAAGTAATCTAGCATACTATAGTTTAGCATCCTTACCAATATCTATATCTAAGAGTTTCTCTGCCTCATCTATCCATTTATTAGCTATAGAATCAGTGAGAGGGTTAGTAGTTATTTCTCCGCTCATTAATTTGAGAAATAACTCCCCTCTAGTATGTCCCTTAACTAATAACTAAGCAAGTCTCTTTATGATTTCCTAATTAATATTCATATTCCCATTTATAACCTTTACAAGTTCCTGCCTTCTCTCTGCAAACCTTACTAATACTTGTAATATGACAGCCAAAAGCTATTGATGCTTCTTTTGCACTATCCCATTTCCTAATTAACTATCCATCTAATGATAGCTAACACACAGGTTTTATCCGAGAAGTAATCTATCTCTCCTTAGTAATAGGATTATTTACATTTTCCTTATAAGTACACCATTTAAGATTCTCTATTCGATTATCTATTCTATTTGTATTTATATGGTCGATGCAAGGCTTATTCTCTGGATTCGGAATAAATGCCTCTGCAACTAATCTATGAATTTGTTTACTTATTTTCTTTTTGTCCTTAGCTAAACCTATAGTTAAATATCCTGCACTATTTATGTGCGGAACTATTATTTTCTCCTTGTAATTAAATACTCTTCCATCCTTATATTCTACAGTTTTAGGTAAAGACTTCACTCTACCTAGATTGCTAATTTGATACAAATTCTCAAACCCATTTATATCCTTCCACTCCTCTTTCATATCAATTCATATAAGTCTGAAAGCATAGTTAATATGCACTTCAAACAATTAGTTATAGGTTTATTCTAACTAAAAGCTCTATTATAAATCTCAACTACTCTATCAAAACTGGGATAATGCCCTTCTTCTAGAGTTTGAGACCATTTCAAGAACTCTATATCTTCTTTAGTTAAGTTCTTAGCATAATTCTTTGTAGCTTTACCAAGAACATCAACTAGCTTAAATAATCTCTATCTTAAACAGCTACCACAAGTAGTATTGTTCTCTCTTTTATTGAGAACTCTATTATATAGACTAGTTAATTCAGAACTATTAATTCTTTCTCCTCTATTAAACTTGCCATATAACTCATTAATTAATGCTCTATCTTCTTTAGTAATCATTCCCATTGTTTTTTCTCCTCTCTACTAATTAACTAATAGACACATATCGCAGCTATAATTCCAGAAATAAAATATATCCAAGAATTAGTAAATAATGCAACAATAGTATGCAATACCCAGCAAGAATGAGTAGATAAGCATAATCTGCAATTAAATGGCTTAAAGTCTAGATATTCAGGTAGCTAAGTTACTTCTGGCAATCTCCCAATCATCATTGCTAATATATTCACAGCAATGAAACAAATAAATAATGTAGTACAGCTCATATTATTTCTCTCTTTGTCTATTTAATAACTCTCATTATCTGTTCAAGTTAAACATACTTTTTATTCCAAAATTGAAAGGTCAACTTCTGGATATTTAACAGCAAAATCGGCCTCTATATCCTATTTCTTAACATTAGTCTTTAAATACTTAGTTATTTCTTTCAAGTCCTTCTTCCAATTAGTGTTTTTAGTCTTCTTTGCAATCTCTTCATCAGGTAATTGTAGCACATACTTCAACTTAAATAAATAGAAGTCTTTCTTATCAAACATTAATTCAACTTCTCTAAGTAAGTAGTTAAACTAGAACTCAATCCATAAATCTTTGGCAATCTTATAATCTGTTTGTCCACTCTCAAACTAATCTCCAAGAGCCTCAACATCATCTACTATTTCTCTATATTTATTTCTAGCATATTGTAGTTCTCTTATACTATTCTGTTTAAATGCTTTAAATAAATAATTCATAGATTCTTTCTATCCATCTTTGCAGCCAAGTCTAGCTATTGTATCATAGCACTTCAATATTGTATCATTAAGAATATCAATATCGAAAGCTAATCCAATCTCTGCAAAGTATTTTCTCCACTTCATTTCATACTAAGAAATAAGCGGGGCTATCTCTTTAAGAAATAACTCCGCTCTCTTTTCATTTTTTCTATTGCTCTCCATTTATAAATTTCAATGCTTTGTTAGTTTCCAATTCAAATCTGTCTACCCATTTATAAGCCTAGTCGGGATGTGACCATATTCTAACATTAGTTATTCTACAAGGCTTTACATATCTCAAATCAAATAGTAAAACTTTATCACCACATAAATTGATATACCAAGGAATTACTCTATTCTCATTCCACTATTTAATAAGATAATTATATTTCTAAGGTTCAATAAATATAGTATCATATTCTAAAGTATTTCTTACTTTTAATTCGCAGTTAATAGTGCTGCCCTTAATACTCTAGCATATCCAATCTACTCTACTAAGTAAAGGCTATCTCTTCATTTCTGAGAATATATTTACTTCTTTTGCCCATTTAGTGAATAATTCATTACCAATCTATTCACTATCCTCATAATAATTACCCATATATCTTATTTAAAAAATAATCTAATACTATTCTTACTCCTTTAATAGGTAAACAGATAAGAGTAACTAAATCTACAATAAGATTCTTTAATCCTTTACTAAACCAAGGATAAAGACAAATCATCAAGAAAATAATAATCAATTCATTCATACTAAGGTTGTCTAATGTTAATATTCGGGTTAAAAACTTTCATAATCTCACTAATTAAAGTTATCTAACTAATCTATACAAGTATAAGTATCAGAACTCATATTTCCAAATTAAATGTTAAAAATCTTTAATAATAAATTATACTCGGAAATGATGATTATATTCTCAACTCCCAGCTCGATAAAGAACTGAGAAATTGAGAATAGTTAATCATAATCTTATTATTTCATAGTTCCAGAGTGTAACTTTTTTTACTAATATAAGTGAATAATTTTCAGAATTTGGTTACACTAAAATCTATTCCTTATTTCACTTTTATATAAGTAATAACATAACCTCTAACAGTTTTTCCATCTATTTTCTTAGTAGCATCTTTTAATTCGCAGAACTCTAGAACATCACTCTTACTATATTTAAGATTCATATCTAAATGCAAATACATATCTTGAAACTCACTCTTTAAGAAAGCACTACTAATAAAATTACCAACTTTAAACCAATTTGTAGTAAGTAATAACTTAGCCATTTTAGCTTTACTGCTCATTTTTGTATCTACTAATAATAACATCTGTTTAATGTTGCAGACTTTATATTGTAATGTTTCTATTGTATCAATTCCGAGTTTATTAATAGCCTCATCAATGAAGGGATATTTATTTCTAATCAAAGCCTTTCTTTCATCATCTACTAAGCTAAAATTAAATCCGACTTTATTTGTTAACTCTAAATACTCTTCTAAAGCCTCTTTAAAACTAGTTCTAGCTTTATCACTCTTCAATAATTTATCAGAAGTCTTATCCTCCATACTATTTACTTCATAACCATTCTTTTTATAAGCATCTGCAATATTGACATTTAAACTATATAAGTGGTGAGTAATCTTGAAGTTATAAATATCCAGCTTTAATCTATTCGGGTCAAATACAAATGTATCATCTACCTTAGTAATATAAGGATAAATACTTTCTTTTACTCCCTCTTTAATATCTTCATCACTATTCACTTTCTCAACAAACACCTTAGCTTTCTTCTCTGTCTCAAATACCACTTCTTTAAATTCTTCATAACTAAGGTCTTCACAATATCTAGTTTGTTTATAGAAATGTGTAATACTATCACTATATTTAGTATTTCTAATTCTTCCAGCTATTTGTGGGACTTGTGTGCTAATATCAGCTAATGTTTGAGCTTTAGCAGAATCAGAAATAATATATATCTTACCCTCTTCATCCATCAAATCACACCCCTCGAAGCAAGTAGAAGTATAGAAATTAATCTTCTTAGCTAATGTACTAGTAGTGCTATTACTAATACCTTGTACTTTATTCTTATAGTTCTTATTATTCTTACTAAATACTACTCTAGTATTCTCTTCTGTAAGTCCACAAGACTTAATCATATTAGCTATAAACTCTACACTATTAACAAAGAAATGAGCATTACCGAACTTCTCATTATTAAGATATTGCATTATCTCTTTTTTAACTGATGCAGCTATTTGCTTACATTGAACTGAATTAACTTTAACTATATTGTTCTTTTCCCAGCTAATCTTGAAAGTCGGAATATTTTTCAATTCTTCAATCATCAATTCTTCTTCAATAGGTGTTGCAGTTAAGAATGACCAGCTACTGAATTTTCTAAAATTATCCAGCACATTTCTTACTGCCTTATTTCTAAATACATATTGAGTAAATAAAAGATGCAATTCATCAACTAATAAGAAATAATCATATCCAGTATATTCTATAGTCTTTAAAAGAGAATCATAAGTGCAGATAATCTTCTTAGGGCCTTTACAATTCTCTAAATATTCCTTGATAAGATATGCAGGGCTTTCTCCATGAACTCCGATTACTTTATCACCATATTGTGCTACTTTATTATTAACTAATTCTACAAAGGGAACACAAACAATAGTATTAACATCATTATCTAATGCTACACTAGTTCCCCCACATCCGACTTTACCTTTGTCAATTAAAAATCCTTCTGGAAGTTTTTTGAAGTCTGGAACTTCTCCCAAATAATTGTACTCGCTTGAAACTTTAAATTCTTTAATCATGTTGTCATAATTTTAATGGTTTATATTGTCATCTAACTAATTGAAAAAATCTGCCGAAAATGAGCAGCTTTTGTGGTTACATTTTTATATATTTTTCTTTATACTTTTTGGTCATTTCAGGTTATTTTTTTGTGACCCTAAAATCAATAAAAAATGGAGTCAGCTTCACTCCATTCTTTACTAACATTAAAACTATGACCAAAAATGAATGATTTACTTAAAATCTTACCTAATCAGTATATCTCATTTTCTTATATTCAATTATACTTAAATATTTTAACAATCCCAAGTGAATTATATTAAAAAATGTTAACTCACCATAAATGATAAAATTTAAGGGAAACTACCTTCTCAGGCAATCTCCCTTTATTAATTATGGAAACTAGGAACATTTGTGGACACTCCCAGGCTCGAACTGGATAATCCTCAATGCTGATGAGGTGCATTAGCCGATTATGCTAGAGGCCCATTAAAGTGGAGAAGAGCAGATTCGAACTGCTGACCACCAGATTTTCAGTCTGGCACTCTACCAACTGAGTTACTTCTCCGGTTCAGGCACTTAGAATCGAACTAAGGGAGGCTAGCTTATGAGACTAGCTGGAATACCAATTCTTACCTGGATATTTGAGCTTCCTAAGTGAATCGAACACTTATCTCTAGCTTACAAGGCAAGTGTAATAACCTTTATACTAAAGAAGCAATTAATTATTGTAGCCCCAGACTGGCTCGAACAGTCAATTTTCGGGTTAGAGCCGAATGTATTACCATTATACTATAGGGCAATATTTACTCCGCAGAAGTTATTTCTAGAATTAGCTATATTTCTGCGGAGTTGGTAGCTTGTTTTGTAACTATAACTATTATACTATTAGTTAATCGAATCTCCAAATAGAATCCATGATATTTCCAGATAATGAACCATTAGATAGTCTATTGTAGTCTACATCTGTATTTATCTATCTAAAACTATATACTCGACCATTAGTTATCTACTTTTCACACTTATGTTCTATTTTGATACTCGGATATAGTTCGGAATTTTGAGAAATAAACTCTATTAATCTCTCTTTACAAGGTGTCATCTAACTTCTTACATAATTAGTTAAATAATTTAATTCATTTACAGTTAATGGTTCACTATTCTCAGAACTATTCTTAGTTATTCCAGCTTCATTAACTCTATATGCTATATAAGGCATACTTACTTCCATAATAGCTAATCCTTCAAAAGGATATATCTGTAATAGCAGACTAGCATTCTCTGGAGTAACCTCATTATTCTCAACTTGGTCTAGTAACTCTTTATACATTTCTTGTCCGATTATGGGAACAATATGAAGCTATTCTGCCAGAGGTATAAAGTTCCAGATTTCTCGCACATCAAATGAAAGAGGAATCAAAGAGTACTCTTTGAGATAACCCTCATTCATAAGACATTTTTGTTTAATTATATTACTCATTCTTTATATTTCCATTTAAATCCTCCAGTTTGACTTAGTTTTCCTCTACATACTTTAGAGATAGCAGATGAATCTATACCTAGCTATCTTTGTACTTCTGAAGCACTAATCCATTCCTGGATAACATTATTAGTTTTTATATCTATTTGAATAACAGGCTTTGTTCTTTTATTCATATGGGATTTTGACATTTTCTATTTAGATTCATCTGAAAACTTAAATCCTAATTTTGCCTATCTAATCTTCTCACAAGATTCCTAAGAGACTTTCTTCCCTTTATTGCCCTTAGAAATTTTCTATTTAGTCTCCTCTGACAGAGGTCTTCCAAGCCTATATTCCCTGGCTGCTTTTAGACATTGATCTGAAGGTCTTCGACCCTATTCTTTGGCTATCTAACTCAGTAATTTTTTAGTTTCTTCTGAGTGATGAAAGCCTTGAAGTCCGCCGCCTCCTGCAGTTAAGTTATAAGAGATTCCCAACTACTTGTAATAAGTTATAAGCTCAATTTCCTTCTTATCAGCTTCCTGTTTAGTAAGTCCTTCAAATAGTATTTCATGCTTTATGTTCTCCCAACCATATTTCAATATGGCATTATAAAAATACTTGCAGTGAACATAACCGGACCCATCAGATCTCCATCTCTTTATAAGATGCTAGCAAGTCTAACCAATATAAACCTTACCAGATGGACTAGTATGCCTATAGATAATATAGTTCATTAAGCCTCCTTCTCTACTATATTATCATTATTATAAGTATCTACCTTCTTATCCTCTTCAACTACTTCAACCTTATCAGCTAGCTGATTTAGATTAAATGAGAGAGGTATAACTTTAATAGTATCATCAACTCCATTAATAGTAAACATCTTATTAATAGTTCTAGTTATTTCTTTTCTCATATTATTAATGAGAGTCTTATTTAGAAGATTAAATGATGCTTCAAGTAATGCTCCTTCATTAGCAAATCCAGTACCACTATTAGGTAATCCAATAAGAGTAGGATTAGCTATTCTATGAGCACTAAGTATTCTATCTACAGTCCGACTATTATTATCGGCAAAGAGATTAACATTAGATATGTCTTTATCAAATGGAGTAAATGTTACTGGTTTATCTTCATCATTGTTCTTAAATGTAACCATTACTGTGTTACTATTCTCACTTCCAGTGAACATCTTCTGTACTCCATTAATTATCTTCTTTCTCTCTTCTTCATCATCTTCTCTATCAAAGGTTACTACACCATTAGCTGAGAAGTTATTAAGAACACTCTTTAAATCATATCTAAGAAGTTCAGCTTCTGTCTAGATTGCTTTCAGAGCTGCATAGTAATGAGGAAGAGGATAATATTCACTATCTACTGTATATCTGCTGTAGTAGAAGAGATATGCCTATCCTTTCTAAATTACTTCATCTTCATTAAATCCGAATCTAGGAAGAGTGAATGGTTTATACTTAGCTGTTTCTGTCCAATCTTTACATATCCACATTTCACTAACATTACCATCTTCATCAGGTTTACCACATCTTATATTATTAAATGGTTCATGGTAAAATGAATAACTCTTTCCATCTTTATTCATGATTACCTAGAAAGCATAACCTCCGAATATTACTAAGTCTTGTGCTAGCTTAGCTATAAAGGATTCCCAAGTCTCTCCATAGTTCGGCATAATACTTTCTGCATCTATATTTTCTCCACATATAGCTGTTACTAAGAAATCTACACAGCTTTTATGAGTAGATGAACTATAATACAATCCAGTAAGTAATTCTGGGAAATCATTCTAGTTTCCCCAATTAATGTAGCCTTGTGGATTAATTCTACAAGTAGGAGCATTAGGAATCTATCTTTCCATTGTTACTATCAGATTGTTAGTACCTTTTGGTTTATTTTTACTACCAGCAGGTCTTCCCGGCTTTCTTTTCTCTGTACTATCCATACTTTTAAATTAAAATTAATATTTCTATCATATATAATATACATACAATATAATATTATATTTTATTATAAATAATAAAAGGAGAATTATTATTCTCCCTTTATTTATTAATTTAAACTGGTACTCTCTTCTTGAGCTTCTCTTTCTTTAATTATCTAAGCATGGAGAGCATCTCCTTCTTCTATACTAATCTCAACCCAGTTTTCGGCACTATCATTAGCTGCTAAGAATACTTTCTTACTAAGTATATCACCTGGATTTTCTTTATTAGTTAAATAGAACCCATCATTAGGCTCTATAATATTGACTGTATAATTACTTACTTTCATGCTATTGTATATCCTTTAGCTGTTATTTGTGCTATCTCATCTGATGTTAGTAATGCCTTAACTGCAGGATCTAACTATATAGTTACTGGTTTAGCACCACTGAATTTAGTCCTATCTACAGTATTCTCTACTAGAGACTTAACTAATGACTGTCTATTCTCTTCTGAGCCAGTTCCCCAATTATTTAGGGCAGTTAAATTATATGGAAGTTCTGATAGGGTATTAAACAAATCTACAAACTCCACATATTTCCAACTAGATATTGTATTATTATCTGGTTTTATAGTGATTGCTGTATCAGCTTTAATAAACTAATCAAAGATAAAGTAATATTTACCTATCTTTTCATTGCTTTCATAACTTGCTCTCATTATTCTACCATACTTATGAACTCCGACCACCATATCTACATTAGTTACTCGACTATATAGATAATATTGTACATAATTACTAGTAGAATTAGTTACTACATAATTATTGAGAGTTTGGAATCCTCTACTATAATCCATTACTCCTGCTGGTAATTGAATATTAGATATACCCCTACTTCTAGCTATTGTTACATTCCATTCAAAGTCATTCTGAATATACTACACTTTTAATGCAGTCATAGCACTAGATAAGATTATAGGTGCTACATAAGTAAGCACACTATTAATAGCAGTACTAGAGTACCCACCAATAGTTATTGCAGTGGGCTGTATAGAAGGCCATTGTCTAATAGCTATTAGATATTGAGAACTAGTAACATTAATTAATCCCCAAGTAATAGAGGATATTACAGCTTTCAATCTCTTAGTTCCATCTTCTAAATTCTCAATTTCATAAGAATCATAAGCACTAATTAAGCTCTATGGAGCAGTAGCATCAGAAGTAAAGTCCAAAACTAATTTATTGCCCCAACCATTATCTACATACTCTGCTGTAATATTTCTCACTTTTCCACCTTCTGCAACTACAGGCTCCGGATTACTAGGTGCTGTATGTTCTGGGAAAGAATCATAAGTAAGCTAATATGCTTGTCCTTCTCTAACTTTAAATGTCATAGTCTTTCCTGTATATTCATACTCTTGCCTATTTAACATAAACCGGCATCCAGTCATATCAGTATTTCCAGTAATAGTTAGATTAATTGTCTCAAAGTGAGAATCTAGTCCGAATCTCTCTATATCAATTAGCTAGTTCTACAACATTTCTAATGCAGACAGCTTTCTATTGTATACTCTAATAGCATAGATTTTTCCTCGGAAATAATTACTGAATTTATATCTTCCAACACTAGCTACTGTCTAGTTATAACTAGCATTAGTTTCTAATTCTGCACTAGTTCCAATCCATCCAGCATTGTAGATAATATTATCAGCATTAGCACTTATCATTTTTAATTCATCTGGTTGATTAACTATAAAGTTCATACCAGTACCAAATGATAATCTTCTTAATGGAGTACCTTGTGGAAGCAAGCATAATTCTGCACTAGTCGGACCTCCGAAGAATGGAACACCTGTTACTTTATTACCTTCCCAAACTACTTCTAGTGTATGAGTAGCACTATCATATCCTAGTGTAGAACTACATTCGGCATAAGAATTAGTTCCATTAAATTCCATATTGTTGCTATTAGTTACAACATTATGAAGAACAAATTCCTTCTAGCCTTTTCTATCTATCCAAGCATCATTTCCTTTATCTATTCCATCTAGCTAAAAGACTAAGCCATCTTGAATATAAGCATCGGCATCAGGAATGGGAACAGACTTCTCCCATTCTAAAGTAGTTCCTTTATAGATTCTAATTATCTCTGTAGAACCTTTAAATACTTTATCAGCTGTAATCATCCTGTTATTAAATATAAGGTGTTCTCATTCTTTGTTTCTAATCCATCATATTCTGCTTGAGTCATTGTCTATTGATTAGAAAGTTCATCTATTAGGGTAGGATAAGTACTAAATTCCTCAGTGGGCTACAAATCCTTATTTGTTAGCTTCTCTTTAATAGAAGCCTTAGTTGATTTCAATAATGCAAGTTCATCTGCTATCGCCATAATCATAAAAATTTAAGAGGGAATCCCCTAAATTAATCATACATAGTTCCGACAGCTAGAACATAATTCTTTGCTGTAAAAGCTGTCTTCTCTTCATCTGTTAAAACATTCAATGTAGTCTATGCTAATTTAACTGTGCAAGTATTATAACCAGTTCTATTAGGAGCACCATTTAAAGTATCTAGTAAGCTCTACTTAGCATCTGGGTTAGCTGTATTATTTACTCCCCAATTAGGAAATGCTGCAAAGTTATAAGTGGTTATATTATTTAATGAACCTAGTCTTCTAAGTAACATATATCTCAAACTAGGAACTTCTCCATAATCATCAACCCAATAGTTAGCATATGGTTCTGCTTTAACTACATTGATATTCATTCCTTCTACTCTAACTATCCCACTAGCTCCGAATATTCCTTTCATTGATGTTACTTTAGCTGTTTCTCCTAAATCGGGAATAGTAGTTAATGACTTACATCCTCTAAACATATAGTTCATATTAACAGCTTCTTTGCAAGCAGGAATATTACTAATATCTGTAAGTGACTTACATCCATCAAACATATGATCCATCTATTGTACTATTTTCCACTAAGATGGGAATATTATTTTTATTAGGTTATCACATTCTGCAAACATATAACTAGTCTAAGTAAGAGCAGTTGTATCATAGCTAGAAATATCATATACAAGTGCAGGAGTACCTCTGAACATATTAGCAAATGTAGTAAAGTTCTAAGTGTTTAGTAATGGTGTAGCTGATAAGCTAGAGTTCTAGAATAACATACTTCCTGAAATAGTAGCCGAGGTATCAACTACTGGAAAGAAAATTAACTATTTATTATCCTTATACTTACCAATACCCATAGCACTTCCATCCCAATTATCCTTTATCTATTTAGCATATTCTATTCCACTATTAAATGGTTCTGGAACAGAATCATATCCTATTACTGAAAAGTCTGTAACTGTAGTAGGTAAATTATCTACTGCCACACTATAGCTACTGAAATCGGAAGGGTTTGTTAAAACCCCTCCTTTTGCAGTAATAGATTGAGCTATACTAGCCTTAGTTTCCTTTAACTTAGCTAGTTCTATATCAATTTGTGCCATTTATTTCTTGTAATTGAGTTAATATATTACCAACTAAATCATCTATATATTTCTTAATTACTTTATTCTGTACAGCATTTTCAGAAGTATCAGACATTGCAGTATCAACAGTTCCACCTGCTTGAATAGTAATATCTCCTTCTCCTAACAATGAATTTCCATTGATAGTCTTTATATTAGTTCCAGATACTAAAGTATCTTGCTTACTATTTAATTGAGCAGTAGTAGCATAATCACCTTTAACTTGATAAGTTGCAGCTGCATTTTCTTTAGTTTCAAAGCTGGCTTTTTCACTATTATAAGTAGCAGTATCTAGCTTACCTGAAAGTTCAGTCTTAGTAGCTAATCCACTAATATCAGGAATTTCTGTCTTTAAAGCAAATGTAGGTTTATCTACATTATAAGTAGCTACATCCAATTTAGTAGCTAAGCCAGAAGTAACTTCACTCTTAGTAGCCAATGTAGAAGTATCTGGCAATTCTGATTTAAGAGCAAAGTTAGCTTTTTCAGAATTATAAGTAGCTGTATCTAATTTAGCTGCCAGTTCTTCTTTAGTGGCTAGTTCACTAGTATCAGGTATTTCACTCTTTAGAGCATAATCTCCAGCATCCTATTTACCATTAATAGCATTAGTAATCACTTTATTCTATACTGGATTTTCACTAGTAGTAGATAACTCACTATCAACTGTAATAGTACCTCCACCTTGTATTTCTATATTGCCTTCTCCAAGTAATGATTGACCATTAATTGTTTTAATGTTAGTTCCACTTACTAGAGTATCTTGTTTAGAAGCTACAGCTCGCTCTCTAGCAGCAGTTTCAGCAGCAATCATCCCACCTAGAGCACTATCTTGTTTCTGTCTTTCTGTGGTTTCTGCATTAATATCAGCATCTACTTCTGCTCTAGTATAGACATTTAAAGATGCAGGAGTGATTATTACATCACCAGTCTAGCCATTAACAGAGCTAACTGCACCTCCTGTGCCACCTCCACCTCCAGAGGTAAATCCTATAAGGGCAAACTGGTCTATAACAGTGTCCTTAGTAACAGGACTGCCTGCAATCTAAATATCATCTACTAATTGGCTAAAGAGAACATCACCATTAGAAGCTCTCTTAAAAGTAACCATATCACTCTAATCTACTACAACTATTAGCTCATTAGGAGCTACTTCAATTTTTCCATTAAATAGATACTTATCATTATCTGTAAATTCGATAACAATAGCATTTCCTTGTTTGTTAATACTTATCATTTGCACTACATTTGATTAAGTTAAATAAAATCTATCTTCAATATAAAATGGCAATCAGTTTATTAGCTAAATCAGCAGCACTAGTAGCTCCTTCATATTCTGTATAAGGAATATTGACCAATACTCTTCTACTGCCATTTAATCTAAGCTATACACTATCCTCACTCTGAGTTACTATAACAGCACCTTTAGCAATGCTGTATTTCTCTTTACCAGTGTCTATTACTACATAATTTCCTTTATTGGTAATAGTCATACTATTTCAATTTTAATATTTGAGTAATTCTTTAATCTATCAAATAGTTTA
>OLNE01000566.1_pt1 | contig 33739 bp, 37 predicted proteins | sample 1672431 | NCBI WGS metagenome assembly OLNE01 (sample SAMEA3136685, study PRJEB25190) | human gut metagenome | reverse complement strand
GAAATGGAATCATTTTCTGTGGGACATAAGGTATCGCTTAGTATTAATCCTAATGTAGAAAAAAGAATTGGAAGTTATAAACTAGAGGCTAATAAATATGTTAGATTAAAGTTTATATATTCTTCAACCAGTAAGGTTAAAGTTGGAATAGTCAATAAGAGCAGAAGTAAGGTAACATTAAAGGAAATAAAATCAAATGTTACTCAAAAGATAAAAGTACCTAAAAAAGATACATATTCTGTATATATTCAAAATAATTCCGATAAGAAGATAACAGTGAGTGGAACAATTATATTATGAAAGGAGGGCTTATGAAAAATAAAGATCGGTAAAAAATCCATACAATACAATATGGAAGGGGATCCAAAATGCAAAAATGCAGAAGTATCGTATGGACAAAAAAATTATAACACAAAATAGACAGCATTAATAGTAAATAATAAAGAAAGGAAAAACAAATGAGTACAAGTTTAAAGAAAATAAAAATAGTAGCAATAATAATTATTATTGCATGGATGCTTAGTGTTATATTGCAGGGAACTTGTGTTAAAGCAGCATCAAAAATGTTGAGAAAAACTGATAAAACAACGTATGCCATAGCAACGACAAGTGGAGAATTATGTTCAACAACCGTATCAACATTCTTAACTGAAAATGTTGATAAAAAAAGTAGCAAAAAGGCAATTTATAATAATAGAAGTGCTTGTATTTGGCATGAAGATGCTACAACTTGGGCAAAAATAAAAATTGGAATTTCATCAGATGCGTATCATATAAATGGCAGTAAGACGGTTAAAAAATTTACATGGAAGAATGAAAATGTACTACATACATCAACACAGAAAGTAGTACATGCTAGAAGAAATAAAACTTCATGTACATATTCACCTACAACAAAAGTTCAATTAAGAATAGGATATTCAGTTAATGCAACAGATGCAGTATTAGTTAAAAGTAAGGTAGTAAAACTTAATTTGAAATATTAGTAGTAATTAAGGAGGTAAAATATCATGAAAAAAAGTAAAATTTCCATTTTGGCTGTTGTGATTGCTGTTTTAGGAATGTCAGTATTTGTTTTTGGAGAACAAGAATCAGGTGTTAATTTAGGAAAATCAATGAAAGAACTGGTAGATTATCAATATAATAATAGTGGTAAATCATTAATGAAACAAAAAAGTAAAGATAGTATTTATGCTGAGGCTAAAGATTTCTCTATAACAAATAGTGAACTAAAAAAGCAGCAAAACATATATGATTTAAATCAAAGTGAAAAACCACAAGAAGATGCGTTTAATTATTTATGTAAAAAAAAGACATTATTGGCAATAGCTGATAAAGAAAATATAATTGTGACAGAAAAAGAAGTCGAAGATTATGTAACTAAACTTAAAGAGAGTTTAGCGGAAGCAGAGCCAGAATCATTAAAACAAATGAAAGAAATCATGAATGGATTTGGAGGTGAAGAAGAATATTGGAAAACAACAAAAGAATTATATAAAGACTCTCTACAAATAAAAAAATTATTACAACAGGAACGTCAAAATCAAGAAATGAAGAATGGGAAAAAATATTCAGAAGAAAAATGGGATACCATTGAAGAAAAAATGATTAATGAGTGGATCAATGAAGAAAATATAAAAATAAAATAGTAAGAAAAGTGGTGAAGGTAATATCTAAAATTAAATAATTTACATTAGATATTACTTTCATCTATGTTTATTTTAAAATAAACATAGATGAAAGTAATATTTAGTAATTGATTTGGATTATCAAGAGAGAGGAGTTGTAAGAATGAATAAAGTTAATATATATAATACCAATAATACTATAGTTGCACAATTAATACAAGATACATTGAAAAATAATGGAATTATAGCAGAATTAAGGCAACATGGAACAGGGGAGTATTTGAATATTTTTATGGGATTTTCATCATATGGAATTGATATATTAGTATATGAGGAAGATAAAGAAAATGCAAAAAAAATTATTAAAGAAATGGTATTATTGGATAATAATATAAAAGAAGATAAAATAAAAGTTCCATGGTTTAAGAATAAAAGAATTGTAGCAAGTATTATTTTAGCATTTTTTTTGAGTGGGATTTTTATTTCGTTAATAAGTTTTATAATGAGTTTATTAAGCTAAAATAATAATTATGCAGTAAATATATAATAAGAAACAATCATATATTTATATACATCTAGAATGATATATAGTTCCTGACTATAATGCATAAAATATTGTTATGTTAATAATGTTAGGTGCTTGAAAGTTATTATTTTCTAAAAATATATTAATAATAATTATATAATAAAAGAAATAATATTTTGAATATCGAAAATGGGACAAATGGAAACATTTATTATGTTAAACTTACAATTGAAAAAGAAGACAAAAAGCATGTCGTATAGCCGACGTGCTTTTTTTGTACCATTTTTTGAGGGAGGGATGGCTATGTGAATTCATTAGAAGCAATAGAAAAATTAAGAATAAGACATGAACAAGAAGCGCAACAGTGTATAGAGATATTCCGTTCTTTTTGTCAATGGTATCAAAGCCAATATAACTTTGAACAGATTGAATCCACTTTTTGGAATGCATGTATATATTTGATTGAGAAGCATGATCTATCAGAAGAGAAGCTGATAGATTTTTTTCTGTCTCAATTAGAGGAAGATGCGAAAGGAAAAGATGAAAAACAAAGAGGTATTGATTCTTTAATCTATGCTTATCTGCAGGTCAAATATACAAAAAATAAAAAAATGGCATCAGAAGATGTGGACAAAAAATCTAAGAATAGAATTTTAAAGTGGAAAAATCTTTTAAAGTCAAGAAAATATGAGAAGCGAAAATGTAGAATAGATAAAAAATTCAGTGAAGCGTTGCTAGAACTAAAAAGCACAGAGATAGATTTTATCTCTGATAAACTGGAACAAGGATATTCCAAGGAGGACTTATTAAAGATTATGATACCAGGAATAGGTATCGAAAAGATGGAAGCTATTTGTAACTTAATCAAAAAAGAAAGCAGGTGAGAACTATGACTTCAAATAATGATGAGGCTTTAAATTTTTATGGGTATTCCAGTTATGAGCAGCTAGAGCAGGCATTATTGGAACAAGGATATGGTCTGGATGATGTATCAGTGCGGATTGACAGCATGCGACAGGATTATGAGCAACAAAAACATGATGCATTAGAACGTGTCGTACATAAAAAAGAAATTCGTACCATTAAGATGGAAGAGTTAAGAAATGAGGTGGAACAGCTCAAAGAAGGACAAATGATGGAAATTATATTTGATGGAAGGTAAGTCGATGGAAACGAAAGAAATAGGACTTGAAATCGTACAAATCCGATTGATACAGGATCGGATTGTATATAATGAAAAACCAATCCATTCACCACAGGATGCTGTTGAAATCTTGGGAAATGAGATTAAAGACTATGATCGAGAAGTCTTGTGTGTATTAAATCTGGATGCACATGGGGTTGTTCAAAATGCCAATATTGTTTCTATGGGAACAGTAAACCAGACCGTTTCTTCTCCAAGAGAAATTTTTAAGAGTGCAATCTTATCCAATGCACATTCCATCATTTTAATGCACAATCATCCAAGTGGAAGTGTAAAACCATCAAGACAGGATTTATTAATGACTAGACGGATGAAAGAGGCAGGAGAGCTTATCGGAATCTTTGTAAAAGATCATATCATTATTGGTGGAAGAACAGGAGAAAGTTATAGTTTTAGGGAACATGAGTTAATAAAACCATTCTCAGATACAAAAATAGCTGCAGAAGAAAAGAATATAAAGGAAGAAACTGCAGAATACATAATTCCTAAAAAGAAAAAATCAAAGCAGAGAGGAAGATGATCATGAGTGAAATGCAAGAAGGAATTCAAATGGCAATGATGACTGGACAAGCAATGGCATTCGTAGTAGATAAAGGAGTGACATTAACCAGACAAATTTTAGAAGCATTGGCCAAATTAATAAAAATGAGTGCATTGTATACAACACCGAAAATAAAGAATGCATGGAAAAGACAGCCTGGGGCAGTATCAATGGATCAGATTCAAAGAAGAATTCCGATAAGAATCAATGAAGCAGATCAACAAAAGTTTTTTGACTGGATGCATCGGGCAGAAATTCCATATTGTCCATTGCAAGATCTGAATAAAAATGATATATACGCAGAGTTTGTCATTGATGAAAGAGATATTTTAAGATTGCAATCTATTGTAGAACGTAATCAAAGAGAGTTTTCTATGGAAGATTTTAAAATTATTAATTGGGAAGATTATGCAATGAATCATATTACAGAAGAAGATTTAGATGCATTAGCAAAAGAGATGAATATTGATCTTGAAAAGGAAGCGAATCAAAAACTTCCCAGTCAAGCCAAAGAAAACGATATGGAAGAACTTAAAAACAAAGTTTTTTTAGATGATTTTGCAAAAGGAAATGCGGTTGCGATCACTTGTAATAAGAAATTGCTAAACAAAAAATTATCTGATGAAACACAATTGACATTCCGTATTCCAGGAGAATTGGATAAGTTTGTTTCAATTCCTATGAAGGATTTAATCTTAACAGATGGAGGGAAGACTTATCTTGGACGCTTAGATTTAAAGAAAGAATATACGGTATATGATTCTATGAATCGAAGTATTTATCATAGGAATGGAATGCAGTTAAAACGAAACTTTGACGATGTGACAAGATCAGAGTTTACACAGAAGAAACCAAGTAAGATGAATACAAAACAGAGATAAAAGGGGAAGACAATGAATATTCGAATCAATCATATGCAGCTAATCAACAAAGAAAATGATCATACATTGGCAATTTGTGAGATCATTCTAAATGAGTGCTTTCGAATTCGAGGTGTGAAATTAATGAAATCAGCCCATGGAATTTTTCTATCTATGCCATCTGTCAGACGAAAAGATCATGAGTATCATAATATTGCATTTCCAGTGACAAGAGAGGTCAGAGAGGAAATTTTTCAGAAGATTAAGACAGAGTATGAACATTTGCTTCGTTTGAAAGAAGAAATAAAGAAAGAAGATATTACTGTCAAGATATATCCAGTAGAAGAGCCGGGTAACTTTTGTGCATATGCAACAATTAATATCAAAGATATGATTGCTGTAAACAGTATTCGGATCATAGATAGTGTGGAGGGAATGTTTATCACGATGCCATCTTTCCGAAAAGGAGACGAATACGTTAGTATCTGTTCTCCAATCACGAAAGAATTTGGCAACTTATTAAAAGAAATCATTCTGGAAGCCTATCAGGAAAAAATGAGAGAATATATTATGAAAAGACCAGAAGACTTAGAAAAGGAAGAATCAGTGAATGAACCAGAATAAATATAACTTTGGTTCGTGGATTTGTATTCCGATCATTGCATATTTAAGCTATATGATCAATTATCTGTTAGATGGATTTTTTCAAAAAAATCAGGATATTCTTATGAATGGAATGAAACTGTTTGAACAACATTTAGATCATATCATGGAACATCCATTTCGAGTTTCTTCTTATTATAATGAACGAAGTTTTCCAGCAATACTAATCGGAATTATGATTTTTCTGGTGGTTGATATTCTTAGCTTTCTATGTAGAAAAACAATGATGATAGGAAAAGAGTATGGAACAGCCCAGTGGGGAAATGTTTCGGAAATGCGAAAAAGACTAAGTGATAAGAATGAAGAAGCAAATATCTTATTTACACAAGATTTTTCATTAATGACGGATAAACGATGTGGTTTAAATCGAAATATTGTAGTTTTAGGTGGATCAGGATCAGGAAAAACGTTTCGATTTGTTGGTCCAAATCTAATGCAGGCAAATATGAGTTTTGTAGTCACAGACCCAAAAGGAGATACTGTTCGGGATTATACCAATGTTTTAGTAGAAGAAGGATATCAGATTAAAATATTAAATGTGATCAATCCCGAACAATCCGATGGGTATAATCCATTTGCTTATATTGAAAAAGACGATGATGTTTTAAAATTAATATCGAATATCATTGATAATACAACACCAAAGGGTGCTCAAAAAGGAGATCCATTTTGGGAAAAGAGTGAATCGCTGTTTATGCAGGCGGTCTTTTTTTATGTCTTATATGAAGCAGAACGTCAATATTTGCCAAGAAATTTCCATACATTTTTAATGATCATTAGTGAAGCGAAGGTAATGGAAGAAGAAGGAGCGAAGTCACCGCTGGATTATCGGTTTCAGGCACTAGATGATAATCATATTGCAAAAAGAACCTATCACAAATTTATGTCAGGAGCAGGAGACACTTTGCGAAGTGTTATCATATCCGTACATTCCAGATTATTTCCATTTGAATCGCCAGGAATCCAGAAGATTTTTGAAAAAGATGAGATGGATTTATATGCGTTGGGAGAAGGGAAGATGGTAAATGGAGTCAGGGATCAAAAAACAAAGACAGCAATGTTTATTGTGATTCCAGATGATGATAAAAGCTTTAACTTCGTGCCAGGAATGCTTTATACGCAGATGTTTCAGATTTTATATGCATCTGCAAGAAAATATAATAACCACCTGCCAATCCCTGTGCAGTGCTATTTTGACGAATTTAAGAATATATCGATGCCAAGCAATTATCTTGATATTGAAGCAACCTGCAGAAGTAGGAATATTGGTGTTGTTCCAATCTTTCAGGATAAATCACAGATCAAAGCGTTATACAAAGATTCTGCAGGAACCTTATTGGCGAACTGCGATACCTTATTATTTTTAGGCGGTACTGATCCAGAAGTGAAAAAATTTATTTCAGAATCATTAGGAAAACAGACGATCTGGAAGAAAAGCAGTAGTGTTACCAGAGGAAAATCAGGATCAAGCTCTCAAAGTGAAGACCGAATGGGCAGAGAATTGATGACCCCGGATGAAGTTGGACGTATGGATAATAAAGAATGTATTGTGATGATCCGAGGCGAATATCCGATCAAAGGGAAAAAGCTGGATGCGACAAAACATAAAAGAGCAAAGCAATCAGGATTGTTTGGAAAACCATATTTTCATAGAAAATCTCAGTCGATCCAATGGAAAGATGTCTCAGAGATCAGAAAAAATGAGATTGTCTTAACTTATGAAATGATCATGGAGTTATTGGAAACAGGGAAACATGTATTTCCTAGCGAAGAATGGATACAAAAGGCAGAACAATTAGGAGAAGAACAGCAAAAACAACAAGAGAAGGAGAGAAAAAGAGAGTGGAAAGCAAGACTTCCAGAAGATTTTGAAGATCTATCTTTAGTAGAAATTTTGGCAAAAACACAATTTCAAAAGACATACATGGATGTGATTGTCAAAGCTGTGGAAGCAGAAATCCCAGAAAAGATCGTAAAGTCTTATATTTGGGATGCAATGGATGAGGAAGAAATCGAACGCCAGATCAAAATACAACGGATTTTACAAGTTAGTGATCAATCATAAAGGAGAAGAAGATGTTACAAAAAAATTTAAGAAAAGTAAAAGAAGAAATCAAAAAGAAACTTCCATATTTAATAACACTTAGTTATGGACTTTCTATACGTTATGTTTATGCGGATGGAAAAAGTGATCCATTGGCATCTCTTAAAAAACTGGGAACTTTAGTAGTCAGCTTAGTAGTTGTCTACGGAATTGTTCAGGCAGCACTAGGAGTAGCAGAAGCAGGAAGAGGTATGGGAAACCATGACAGTTCGCAGATGTCCTCTGGACTATGGAGAATGGGTGGAGGAATCTTAATGAGTGCGGTGGGAGCTGTTTTAGCATATCTTGGATTACAGTAAGAAACCTGAAAGGAGTGAAAGCAGATGATTGCAAGTATCTTGCCGGATATCGATATGTCGGATTCTGTGAAATTTGGATTTCAGGTATGGAATACTTTTATGAAAAGTGTCTACGCACTTTTGACGGAATCGCCATCACAGTTTAAAGACGGAGAAATCTGGAAAGCAGTACAAAAGATCAATCCATATTTTATTACAGTCGGAACGATTGCAGTCAGTTTATGCTTTGCAATGGGACTTGTAAAAAATCAAGTGGATTTAAAACGTGAGATGAATATTGAAATGGCAATCAAGTTGTTTGCAAGAATTTCCATTGCAGAATGGTTATTGACCAATACGTTTTATATTATTGATGCAATCTTTTCTGCAGCAACATGGCTGATCGGAAAGGTTTTAACAGGTGGAGTCAAGAAAATGAGTTTGTCGAAAGCACAGCTAAAGCTATTTGAAGAAGTCGATCCCATCGAATCCATTGTGCTTTTGATCTTTGGATTTATCTGTCTGGTTGTTGTTATTGTTTTGGCAATGGTTATGATTTATACGGTTTATTCCAGATTTTTTAAAGTTTATGTATCCGCACCATTTTCTGCATTAGCAATCGCAGGTGTGGCAGGTGGAGGAATGGGACATGTAGCCAGAGCAAACTTGCAAAATATGATTACCTATGCGTTAGAAGGAGTAGCCATCTCCATGACATTGTTTGTCTGTAGTAAATTTATCGGATCGGGGTTGGATTTGGGATTAAAGACAGGAAATTCAGATACAGTCAAGGCGATGGCGGTTTTAATTGAGAAAACATTTACGATTGCGTTAACCGTAGGGCTTACTAAAGGAGCAGAAAACTTAGTTCGAAAAAATCTTGGACTATAGAACAGGAAGGAAATGAACATATGGAGCATATCAGTATAGAAATTAACAAAGATTTTGGAAGATACAAACATAATTTCTTCTTAGGATATACGCTTTCTGAATGCTTTTTTTTCTTTTTGGGAGGCTTATGTTGTGTCCTTATCATACTGCCATTAGGGTTATTGCTGCATATTGATCTGTTCATTGCCGGATGGTGTGGTGTGATTCCAGCCTCTGCCATTATATATATTGGAAACCATCAACGAAATGGAATGTCTGAAATGGAATATCAGAAAAAAATGTATGCACTTAAAAAAATGAAAAAACTTACCTATCAGAGTGAGGAAACACAAGAAAGTGTGCTAGAAATTTTAGAAGAAGAGATTTCTATGAAAAAAGCACAAGAAAATGATATTCCAAAGAAGAAAGTGAAATTTCCAATACAAAGGATGATCAAGATGGCAATGCTCATTGGGATTGTTGTTGGAATTTTCATGACAGCCATGACGATTCTTCCACAGAAAGTGAAACAAAAGCAAGAGGCAGAGGGAAAACAGGAAGCAATTCGTACACAGGTATTATCAAAAGAAGAATCAGAAAAAGAACCAACGACAAGACAACAAGAAAAGACAACAACGGAACAAAAAAAGCAGAAAAAAGAAAAACAAAATAAAAAATCAATCGATCAATCAACAAGAAAGACACCAAAGGTTGAAAAGATCACACGAACAAGAAAGGAGACAACGACAGAAAGAAGAATCACAAGAAAAGAAGAAACAGAGGCTTACCGAACAAGGAGCAGTCAAAGTACAACTGCAGTAAGAAAAAAATCTACACAGGAGAAAAAGACAAAACCTACAAAGAGTACTACATACAAAAAGAAAAAGCAGGAAACAGCAACGACAACAGCAGAAAAAAAGAAAACACCTTCCAAGGTAACCAATCAGGAAAGTCAGTTTGAAATTGAATATGAAACAAAATAGGAAAAAATTTCAAAAAAGTTTGGGAATTGTAAAAATATGTGATATAATTTCTTTATTTAAAAGCAGATGTTCAAAATAAGAATTAGGAGGGTGTATATGAAACGATTCTTTATTTTAGTAATGTGTCTTTGTATTGCTGTGCCGATCAATGTTTGTGCAGCAAATCAGAAGATTAAAGTGAATCCTGTTTATCAAAACAGTAAAGTAATCAAGGGAAAAACAAAAAAGAGATATCGGGTCCAAGCAAAGATTGGGAAAAAGAAGTACCAAACAAAAGCAGATTGTAAGGGAAATTTCCGATTAAGGATTCCAAAACAAAGTGTTGGAAAGAGCTTTTATATCAAGGTATATCGAGGAAAGAGATATATTTTAAAGAAGAAAATCCATGTATTAACAAAATCCATAAAGGTTCAAAAGTTTTCAATAAAAAATAAAATAATCAAAGGGTATGCAAGACCAGGATATCGAATTAAAATTACCATGAATCATAAAAGCTATCAAACAAAAGCAAGCAGAGTAAAAGGCTCATTTAAGATTCAGATGAAACGACCTGCAGGAAATGCAACAGCAAAAATATCTTTGTATAATAAAAAAGGAAAGTATATAAAATCTGCGAAATACAGTGCATACAATAAAAAGAGCAACAAAAAAGATCAAAATACGAAAAAAGCACAGTATACAACAGCAGATGGAAAGAAATATACAGGAAAAGTTCCAGAATTTGATGATCCAATCAATCTATCTGCAGTAGAAAAACAGATGAACGAAGCAGGAATGGAATATGATGATTCGAAAACCATCATTGAAACAAGCAGTGGTCGTGCATTTATGAATGCAACAAGTGGCCATGGGCAGGGATATTATGGATGGATCAGTTACTATATGGAAACAGAAAGTGATAATCAGTGGCAATGGTATCATGCAAAGAATGGAATTACACTGTATTATATCACAGCAACAACAGGAGATTTACGCAATACCCCAACACCAGATTGTAATGATCCAACAACCTATGAAGGAAAAATTGAATCCGGACAGACAGGCAAATTTTCACCAACCTATAAAAGTTCCAGAGATTTGTCATACTTAGGTATTAAGATTGTAGGATATAAGAATCAAAAACCTGTGATTTATTATGCAGTGAGTGAACAGTTAATGGCAGGAACAATTGGAATTGCACCACAAATACAATAAATGAATCAAAAAGAGTAGATATATGTTTAGTATATCTGCTTTTTTTGTACCAAAAAGGAGGAAAATGATGTGTCAGCGTGGTCCACCTAAAATACAGATCAGAAACAATGCACCGAAGGAGGTGCTTTTTTAATGCATTAAAAAAGGAGAAGAAGACATGAAAAAACACAATATCTTATCGAAATTAAAAAGAATTTCGAGAAAAATAGCATGCATTATAGCGACGGCTGTGATGTGTCTAAATAATATTGGTTTGAATCAGATAAAGCAAGTCTCAGCACAGACGAGCATGGGAAATGCTTATAAGATTACAGAGAATGACAGTACAAAGAATAAGTGGCAAAATACCGATAAAAATGGGGATCAGATGACGCATCGATTCTCCAGTTATGAATCGGATAAAAGTAAGGCACTGAAAGTAGATGCTTCTTATGGATTCAAATTGCAAAAAACAAGTGCAACGAAAGTAACCGTAACCAAAGGAACAAAGTGTGCAGCTCCAAGCAAATTCAATGGTAAAGACTTAGAATTGCTGGCTTTTATGAAAAAATATACTTGGTTTAAGACAAGTAAGAATACAGCAAACAACATTCAGATTAAGATTTCCGATTTGACTGTTTATCAGTGCAATTCCGATGGAAGCAATGGACATTGGGTCAAGGTTGATCTTGTAAGAACAATCACAGCAATTGAGAAATATAAAAATCAGGATGGTTATATTGGATTAGGATCAGGAATCACAGATGCAGTATATATCGGCATTGAAGAAATGACAGTGAATAATGTTTTTTATAAAGCAGGAACCAGTCAGAAAGTCACTTTGAAATCCAATGTTACTCTTACAGATATTGATACCAGACAGTACATTGGTGTATCGGCATCAAAGATTGATGGGCAGTATGTATCAAACAATACAACATTAAGTTATTTAAAAAATGGAAATAAAAATTTCTATTATGCAGATAATGATATCAATTACAGCGGAGAAGCTAAAACAGCGGTTGGATTTATCTTTGAAGACAGTTCATTTGTTTATACCTTTGGACGTATCAAACCAGAAGAACCAACAAATCAGGAACAGTATGTAGGAACAGGACAGTCTATGACAGAGTTTGAACCATCATTCCCAGTGAAAACCGTTACAGATCAAGATGAGAAAGATGTGAAAGAAAACACCGTAGAACATCTAGGGGGAAATTGGACTTATACCGTAGAACAGTCTATTCCATCTAACATGCCATCCAATTTTTACTATGATAATTTCAGTTTTGAAGATCAGATAGAAAGTTGCATGAAAATTAATTCCATTCGAGTCGAAGCAGAAAATGCAGAGGCGAAAGTCACAGATGTAACTTCTATGTTTAAGATCACAAGCAATGGAAATAAAGTCGTAGCTAAATTAAAGAATAGTAAAAATGCTAATTTCTATAAAAATACGGTATATCGATTAAAAATCAATGTGCAGATGAATATTCCAGACGGCGCAACAGAAAGTCAGATGGAAGAACTAAGAAATACATGGAAAGAACATGGGCATTACAAAGAAACAGAAAATACAATTACCGAAAATAATAGCGCAAAGACCATCATCGATGAAAAAAATCTTCCAACAAATCAGGTAAAGACAAACATTGAAGGACCAAAGAAAACTGTTTCTGATCAGGATGAATCAAAGGTTGTAAAAAATAATGTGAGAGATCTTGGAAGTAACTGGACCTATTCAGTCACACAAAAGATTGCTCAAAATGCCACAGAACCTTATGACAGCTTTGTGTTCCGTGATGAGATTGAAGAATGTATGAAGATCAATTCTGTGAAAGTCATCAATGATCAGGGAAATGATGTATCAGAATGGTTTGATATTACAACAACAGGAAATCATGTTGTGGCATCCTTAAAAGATCCTAAAAATAACAAAGACTTCTATAAAAATGCAGCGTATACCATGGAGATCAATGTGCAGATGGATATTCCTACCGATGTAACGGAAGAACAAATGCAGACATTGAAAGAAACCTGGGAAAAACATGGACATTATTCTGAAGATAAGACAGTCTTAAAAGAAAATAATGTGGCTTATGTGGAAATCAATGGAGTGAATTCTATCACAAATCGTCCAGAGACAGAAATTCATTTAAGCACAACAACGGATCAGACACCAGGACTTAACATTGTAAAAAGTGTGAATCGTTATGAACATCAGGTTAACGATATCATTCATTATACCGTGAAAGTAAGCAACACAAATGAGGAAGCAGATACAGCTTATTTTGTGATCCGAGATGAATCTCTTCCAGATTCTGTAGCGTTTGACTTTTCTAGTGTAAAAGTGAGTGGAATCGATGCAGAAAACTATACGATCGAGCAAGTTGGCAATGGATGGGTTCTAAAGTCAAAAGGAGATTATGCGTTACCATTTGGAAAAACGATCACCATTGAGTATGATGCAAAAGCATTGACAGCCAGCAATGGTACTTTGATTGATAATACGGCCACAACAATTGCTGCAGGTATTCCAGAAAAGAAAGATGCAAAGCAGGTTTATGTAAATTCTCCAAAAATTGATGTAGAAAAAACAGCACCAAGTAGCAAATATAAAGTGGGAGACAGTGTTGGATACAAGGTAGTCATTACCAACCGCAATCCTGGAACCTTTATGAGAGATTTACTGTTAAAAGATGAAGTACAATCAAAAGGATTGGAAATCAAAGAAGGATCAGTTGCAGTTTTAGTTGCAGGAAAAGATGTAACAAGTAATCTTGATATTACTTATGCAGAGGATGGATCAGGATTTAGTATTCAGACACCATATAATATGAACAATTCAGATATTCCATGTATCGGAATTTCTCCATATAAGGAAATGACCAATTGGACAGATAAGATGATTGTTACCTATGAAGCTACGATCACAGATGAGGCAGCATTATCCACAGATCTGAAAAATACATTCAGTGTTCCAGCAACAAAAAATACAAACGGAGATTTGATCAAGGACGATGAATTGATACCATCTGGTGGTGGACAGGATGATGCCGATGTGAAAATGAAAGCACCTGCCTTAGAAATCACGAAAAAATCAAATAAGACACAGTACAATGTTGGTGAAAATGGAACCTATGAGTTGATTGTAAAACAGACAAAAGAAAATCTGACTGCAAAAAATGTTGTTGTAACTGATACTTTTGTACAGCAGGAAGGTGTGAAATATGATACATCAAGCCTGAAAGTTTTATTAAACAAGGAAGATATCACACAGGAATGTAAGATCAATGTAGAAGGAAATCAATTTAAGATTGAAACTGGAAAAGATCTTACCGATGAGGATAAGTTGGTCATCGATTATCAGGTAAACTTTGAAAAAGAAGGACAGTATACCAATACTGCAGTAAGTAAGGCAGATAATACAAACGAAGATCAGGCGAATAATGTGGTAGAAGTGAAAGAAATTACACCAGAATTGAGCATCAAAAAATCTTCTGACAAGCACGAATATGCAGTCGGAAATATAGGAACTTATACTTTAACTGTCAAAGAAAAGAAATCTGATGCAACAGCAAAAAATGTGATTGTAAAAGACCAGTTTGTGACAGGAGATGGAATCAGCATTGTTTCAGATAGTATTGCTGTTACATTAAATAAGGAAGATATCACAAAAGATTGTAAGATTACAGCAAATGAAAGTGAGTTTTTGATTGAAACTGGAAAGGATATGACAAGCAAGGATGAACTGCAGGTAACATATCAGGTAAGTTTTGCAAAGACTGGAACTTATAAAAACACTGCAATCACAAGAGGTGATAATGCAGAGGAAGTAGAAGCTAATAATACAGTTGATGTAAAGAATCAGGATGTTACGATCACGAAAGATGCAGATCAAAAGAGGTATAAAGTGGGAGACACAGTGAAATATAAAGTAAAAGTTGGACTGAAAAAAGAAAATACAATTTCAAAAAATGTGGTGATCAGAGATCAGATTCCAGATGGAATGAAATTAGATGAAAATAGTATTAAAGTAGAGGGAATTACAGATTATACTATCAATGTAGATGGCAATAAGATGGAAGTAAAAATCCCAACACTAAGATACGGAGAAGAAGTGACTGTCACTTATGAGGCAAAAGTTCTAAAAGGAGCACTTGGGAAAACATTAACCAATAAAGCCGATGTAAATGGAGAAGGAATCAATGGTGGAGAAGCCAAGGTAACTGTTGAAGTACCAAATACAACAAAAACAACACCAGGAACTTCCACACCATCGACACCTTCTAATAGCCATGGAACCAATAGCAATATGCCAAAAACAGGGGATATGACAAATGCAACTCCATATGCAGTGGCAGTCATCCTTGCAGGAATTGCAGCAGTAATGATCTATAAAAAGAAGAAAAAGTAACAAAAAGTAAGAATGGGGTATCAGATTTTGATACCTCATTTTTGATGAAAGGAGCATTTATGAATCAAGAAGAAATGGTAATTGAAGTAGAAGTAAGAAATTCAGAAAAGAAGAAAAAATATTTTAGTGAAATTTCAAGAAAAATCGAAGAACAAAAGAAGGAGGAAACATCAAATGATGACATATAGCCAGTTTACTCAATATGTAGAGCTTCATATAAGAGAATATGTATCAGAGGAGATGGTGGTATCTTCAAAAACATGGCAGCAAAAAAATAATGGAGTTCCGATAGAAGGTTTAGTTTTTAAAGATACTGGGGCATTAGTGGATATGCCAGTGATGGTCTACTTTAAAGATTTATATGAAAAATATTGTAAAGGTGATGCAAGTATTAATTCTTTTTTACAGGAAACGGTAAGTGAACTTTCCAATAGTGTTAGTACAAAATTTATGGATTCATTTACAGATCGGATTTTCTTTCGAATGGTAAATGCAGAAAAAAACCGCAATAAGTTATCTAGTTATCCTTGTCGGCAGGTAGGAGATTTTTTGATAGAGTATCGCTTGATCGCATTCCAAAATGAATTTGGAATGGGAAGTGTGGCGATTAATAATGAAATTGCAAACAGTATTGGATTGAATGAAGAACAATTGTACCAGTTGTCTATGAAAAATACAGAAAAAGTATTTCCTGTAAGTTTTCAAAATCTTACAACCCTTACGGAAGGTATTCAAAAAAATGGACAAATACCACCAGGACATGAGATCAGAGTCGATAAAAAAGATGCACTGCCAGTGTATTCATTAAGTAATAAAGAAGGGTTAAATGGTGCATCTACAATTTTGTATCCACAGGTGCAGGAAGATTTAAAAAAGGAATTTCCAAATGGGTATTATGTTTTGCCAAGTTCCATCCATGAAGTATTGATTGTGGATCAGAGTTTTGTAGAAGAACCATTGGATTTATTTGCTTTAAAAGAAGCAGTATTAGAGGTAAATTATCAAGTTGTAGATCCATCAGAATTTTTATCAAATGAAGTGTATGAGGTAAAAGGCCCAGATTTTCAATTAGAGAAAGCAACATTTCTAAACCACAAAAAAGAAAAAAATATGGAACGATAAGATCAACGGGTGGGACTCATAAGAGTCCCATCTATTTTTTTATGGAGGAATCAATGAATGCCATTATTTGAATACGAAGAAATTGATCAGTTAACGAAAGAAGATCTGCCAGTCTATAAAATACCAAAAAGTATCCAACAGACGATAGATATTACAGCCATTGCAAAGAATGGAGTGTTTTGTCATACACCGAAAAAAAGAAAAAGAGGAGAAAAAGCTTCTTATAGTAAGGCTTATCGGTTTGAGGATGTTCCTTTTGCAACTTTAGATGAGGAAGAAAAGGAAGGAAAGATATTATCCTGGTGCAAATTTTTAAATTCGATGGGAACTAGTTTTAAATGGACCTTACAAAATAAGAACAAAGACATGCAAAAGTTCCGAGAAACGACACTCTTTGATCTGAAGAATGACGAATTTGACATATGGAGAGAAACTTATAACGAACTATTGGATGACAGAATTTCAAAAGGAAAACAAGGAATTGAATTGGATATGATCCTTACGATTCTTCATCAGACCGAAGATTATAAGAAAGCGATGGAATATTATCGAACATTAGAGAATGATTTGGAAGAGTCCTTTCGAAGATTTGGGAGTAAATTAACAGCTATGGATGCCATCGATCGATTAAAATCGCTGCATGATTTTTATCGCATGGGTAAGGAAGAAGAATTTCAATTAACATGGGATGAAATTAAGAAAGGCAAGAATTATCTCAACACTATCTGTAATGTGAAGCTTTCTTATAAGGAAGATTTTATTGAGGATGAGGGGAAATTTTCAAGAGTTTTATTTGTAAAAGATTTTCCTTCTGGATTATTAGATAACTTTGTAAGAGATATTATGGATCTTTCGCAACATCTGACATTTACAGTGGATGTAATCCCAGTACCGAAAGAGGTTTCCGCAAAATTTGTTGCCAATAAACTAATGGGTGTTGAAGGAGATATTTCAAAACAGCAACGTCAGCGAAACAAGAGAGGCGAATTTTCCACAGATATTACATGGGAGAAACGTCAGGAACATGATGAGGTCGAAAGTGTCTTAAATTCTTTACAAAAGATGGATCAGGAAATGTTTTATACCAGTGTCACGATCATTACAACAGCCGATACAAAGAAAGAGTTAGAATCAAATACCTTATCATTGATCAATGCAGCCAGCCGATTTGGGATTGTTTTAGAAACTTTGTATTGTCAGCAAAGAGAAGGATTAAATACTGCATTACCAATCGGAGTTCGTCAGATTAAGACATTAAGAGCAATGCTTACCAATGGAGTTGCTTCACTTGTCCCATTTTCTACACAGGAAATGTGCCAGGAAGGCTGCTTTTATGGAGTAAATCAGATTTCAAAGAATATTGTACGTGGAGATCGAAAAAATTTACAAAATCCACATGGCTTTGTCTTTGGAACATCAGGATCTGGAAAGAGCTTCTTTAATAAAGGGGAGATTGTACAAACTTTTATCGGTTCGGAAGATGATTTTTTCCTGCTAGATCCGAAAAATGAATATCGGGATGTCTGCCAATTAATGAAAGGCGAATTTTTAAATATTACATCCAGTAGTGATATTTATGTCAATCCATTTGAAGTAAATATGGAAGAATTAAAAAGGAGTCCAGAAAAAGTGATCGGTGGAAAAGTAGACCTTGCTTATGGAATCTGCCAGCAGGCAACGATGGGAAATTTAAGTGGAGTTGATTGTTCTCTGATCGATCGTGCCGTTCGAATGATGTATGGAGCAATTATTTCAGGAGCAGAAAAAGAACAGAGGACGATGGTTGACTTTGCAAAAGAATTGGAAAGAATGCCAGAAAAAGAAGCACAGACTCTAAATTTGTCAATTGAACGATTTGTCAGTGGATCACTGGATATCTTTTCCCATCAATCGAATGTAGATATGTCAAGTAGAGTGGTCGGTTTTGGTTTAGCTGATCTTGGAGAAGCCCTACGAGGAATGGGATTATTGATCACATTGGAGCATATCAAAGCAAGAATTAAGAAAAACTATAAACTTGGAAAAGCAACAAGAATCTATATCGATGAAATTCATAACCTTTTACTTGATCCGTTTTCTGCCGGATATCTGCAGAAGTTTTGGAAGGAGTACCGACAGTATATGGGAATCTGTACTGGGATTACACAAAATGTAGATACAGTTCTACGATCTGAAGAAGGAAAAGAAATGTTGGCCAACTCTGAATTTGTCTATCTTGCAAAGCAGGCACCAACGGATCGAGAAACATTACTTCGTACTGTAGATATTACCAATGCCCAGTTAAGCTATGTTACCAACAGTGAATATGGCCAAGGATTATTAAAGTTTGGGAAAAATATTATGCCATTAAATAATTATTTGGACAGAAAGAATGGAACAGAGGCAGAGAAAAATTTGTATCAACTTTATAATACCAACAGTTTTGAGGAAATAAGGTAGGAGATTGGATGAAACTAAAAACACATAAGAGTGAACTAAAGCTAAATAAAACAGAGAAGTCAGAGTTAAAAACAACAGCAAGAAAACAGTTTGTAAAAAATACGATCAAAGATGGAATCAAAAAAACAGATGATCCAATGGAAAAAGAGATGGTTCAGGGCTTAATGGTTGCAGGATATGTGACATCCAAAGGAGCAAGAATTGGAGTCAAGGCGGTCAAACAAGGAAAAAAGACATTTCTTACCGTACAAAAAATCTTACAGTTGATTAAAAATCATGATGCAAGGCATCCAGGAAAGAAACTTCTTTCTGGATTATCGCAAACAGAGCAGGAAAGATTTGCAAAAGAAATCTTAAATCGGATCAATAAAGACGAGAGAATGAAAGAAGAACTTTATGTGCAGTGGATCAGTCATCAGGGAAGAAGTTCTTATAAAAAGAAGAAAAATCCATCCATCTATCAAAAAAGAAATACGATTACGAATCATAAAATTCCAAAGGAAAGAAAAACAGGAATTCTACAAAGAGCAAAAGGAATTTATGGGAAGATTACATCCAAGGCAGATCAGAAGATAGAAAAAAAGATTGTAAAAATAGCAAAAGATGTAAAGAAACAAAGTGTCTATCAAAGAAAAATGGCAGGACTAAATCTGGTAAAGAGCAGTATGTTGTATGTGCAGGGAGATGAAGAAGAAGGAAAAGAAATTGCAAAAACAGTTGCATCAGTACCAATGAATATGATTCTGTCAAAAATAAAAATACAGATTATTACTGCAATGGGGATGATCCTGCCAGCATTACTTCCACTTTTTTGCTTGTTGTTACCTATTTTGCTAGTGATCGTTATATTTTCTGCAGGAGTTACGATACAAAATCAAAATACACAATCGGCAAGCTTAAGCCCAGAAGTAGAAAAATGGAGACCGATGCTACAAAAATATTGCGATCAGTATAAAATTGGAGAATATACAGATTTAGCATTAGCGTTGATGATGCAGGAATCTGGAGGAGCAGAGCCAGACCCAATGCAAGCAGCGGAGGGATCATATGGATTATACTGTATTCAGACGAAAAATAATAATGGTGGACACAGCCATAGTCCAGGAGGAATTCCAAAAGGACATGGAGAATGTTCAATTAACGCTGGAGTTCAGGAACTAAGAGATGCCCTAAAGGCAGCAAAGGTTGAAAATCCATATGATATTGGAAGAATTATGGTAGCACTTCAAGGATATAATTACGGAATGTCGGGATGGATCACATGGATTAATCAGCATGGTGGTGTTTATACACTTGCATTAAGTCAGGAATACAGTCGGACAAGAATGCCAGAAGGAGCGAAAGGAACACCAGAACATGCCCAGCTAGTCATGAGATATTATACATATAATAATGTAGGCGGAACTACTATGTTGTCCGGCAATGGTGGAGTGGATGTAGTGTATTATTCACAGGCTGATCCAAGATGGGGTGGTACAGATTTTGGTGGAAATACAGTTGGTGCTGCAGGATGTGGTCCCACAAGCATGGCAATCTGTATCAGTACACTTTCAAAGAAAGTCAGTCCGTTAACGACATGCCAGTGGGGAGCCAAACATGGATATTATATCAAGGGATCAGGATGGTCACATTCTGTGATTCCGGTATTAGCCAAGCAGTATCATCTAAAATGTAAAGGAATTGGGAAAAATCGGTCAGCACTAAGTCAGGCATTATCAGAAAAAAAGTTGGTTGTTGCAATCATGGCAAAGGGACATTTCACAAATGCAGGGCATTATATAGTGCTAAGAGGTATGACAAGTGATGGAAAAATCCTGGTTGCTGATTGTGGCAGTAAAGCGAGAAATAAAGCATGGGATTTTAATATTGTATACAATGAAGCAAGAAGTGGAGCAGATGCAGGAGGACCATTCTGGATCATTTCAAAGTAGGAAAGGAGATATTTTATGGATAGAAAACAGAAGAAAGAATTTTTGATCATAGCAGTTGGACTACTGGTTTTATTAAGCTGCATGAGTTTTTTACTAAGATCATGTTCTGATCAGAAAGCAAAACAGGCACAGAAAAAGAAAATTATAGAAATGAAAAAATCTACGAAGCGGCCAAAATCTAATCAAAAAATAAATTTAAAGGAAGATGACCAACTTCGAGATTTAGATGGAAATGAGATAAAGAATAAAGATATTCCAAAACCTAAAATACAATAATCAAGTATAGAATAGAAAGATTATCTAATAAGAGAAAATTATAATAAATTACACAAAAAAATTGTGTATGAATTTTCAAAATTTTTTTTCTTATATCGACTTATTGGGATATCAATTTTTTTATTAATAGTAACACTGTCTTTTTGTATAGAGGTAATGTAATGCATGTTAACTATGTAACTAGAATGACATCTATAAAATTGATTATCCAATAATTTCTCATATTCTTTCATTTTTTTGTGACCTATTATTTTGGCACCATGATTAAGATGGAAAAGAATATTGCGGTTATAGGTTTCTAAATACATAATTTCAGAAAAATTTAATTTATATATACTCGAAGAGTTTTTTACAATTAAAAATTCTTCTGATTTTATACTTAATTCAGATAGCGAAGAGGTTAAAACTTTTTTTAGTTGAGAGTATGAAAGTGGTTTTATTAGAAAATCAAAAGCTTTTACTTTATATCCACAAAGTGCATATTGTGGTAAGGAAGTGATAAAAATAATAAGCATTTGACGGTTATAATTTCTAATTTTTTCTGCAACTTCAACACCGTTAGATGCTTGCATTCTGATATCTAAAAATAAAATATCAATATCATTTTTTTGTTCACAATATGATAAAAGTTGATTGCCACTAGTGAATGATATAAAGTCAAATATATTTTTAGTTTCATTAGAATAGCGATCTAAAAGCGCTTTAAAATGGTTAATAAAATTGTTTTCGTCGTCACAAATACATAGCTTCATAGTAAATCCTTCAATGTAAAATTGTATGTCTTTAGTTCATTAGGTACATCTGGTTGATAAAATAAGATTAAGCAATAATCATATTTAGTAGAAATTACAGCGGTTAAAAAACCGATATTGTATAAATGTCTACTTAATTTTAATTTTAGCGAATTCATAATATGTAATTCCTTTATTGAAAATAATTTTGTAATATTCCAGCAAGGAAAGCAAGAATATTAATTGTATAAATTAAAAAAATAAAATTGTAATATTTTTGAGCAAAATAATAAAAAAGGTAAAGAATCAAACAAAATATAAGAAATAAAACAATAGAAAATTTTTTCATTCTCAGATAATTTTTCTTTGAAAAAGGTTTTTTGGTCGATTCTACTGGAGCAAAAAAATAAATTAGCAAAAAATATATAAGTAAAAATAATATAGATGGAATATTAAATGTTAAATGGCAATTTATATTTAATATTACAATAAAAATAAAGATAAATAAAGTTATACAAAAGAAATTTGTTTTAGCATGGTAGCCACCGATAAATAATCTAAGCGGACAATAAAATAATAAAAATAAAAAAGAATATATAGATGATTTTAATATGATTCCACAAAGTATAACTCCTAAAATTCCTAAAAAAGTGGAATATAAAATATTTAATCCGTATTTTAAAATCTTTAGATTAGCATCGGATATAATTATATTTTTCTGTAAAAATGATAAAGAAATATTAATTAAGTGATTCATTTCCAAACCTCCTAAAAATAAAATAAAGAATTGTTGATAATAAAATAGGGAAAATGATTAAATGGTAATAAAATTTGATTAAATGGTTTAAATAGGTAATATTTAGAAATAAGAGAGATGATAATAATTTATGAAATAAGAAAAATAAAAAAGGTTAATAATGACGTTCAATTTAGTCGTTATTAACCTTTCGGGTAAAAAGTATATTAATTTACATTTATAGGGATAGGAATAGATATGTTCACTATAAATGTATCATTTTGAGTAGAAAATGAAGCATTCCCATTATATTTTTTTACAACATTTTTTATGGAACTAATTCCAAAACCATGATGGGAAACATTAGATTTAGTGGTTAAAAATATTCCATTCTTTTTGTTTATTTTTTGACCATATGGATTTATTGTCTTTATTAATAAATGTTGTTTTGAAATATCACAACGAACAAAAATATATTTTTCTTTATCTAAGCCAGAGGTGGCTTCAATACAATTATCTAATAAATTTCCAAAAAGAGAACAAAAATCCACATTTTTAATAAAGGAAATACCTTTTAAATTTATACAAATATCACATTTTATATTTTGATTTTGAGCGAGCGATATTTTTTCTGAAACTAAGACATCAATAAATGGATTACCAGTATTAATGTCATATACAGAATTTGGAATCTGAGTTAATAAAGAATCAATATGATTTTGTGAAATTTCGTTTGTGCTATATTTCAAAGCCAAAAGTTGGTTTTTTAAATCATGTCGAAGGATACTTAAATTCTTTGAATCCTCAAGTCTTTTTTGGTAATAGTCATAAGTTTTTTTCTCTTGATTTTCTACAAAAGTAATATAATCTTTTTTTACCTTTTTTGATATATATAGATCAAAAAGGATGAAATGACAAAAAGATGAAATCAAACATACTATGGAAATGAGTAATAATGTTTGACCATATTCTGGTGGAATATTATGTTTTGTGGTTTTTAAAATATAAATAATTGTAAAAATCAAAAATAAATTTATAATAATTGGTAAAAAATATAAAGATATTTCAAATTTTGTATAGGTAAAAATATTATTTTGACCAAAACGAAAAACAATATATAAAACAATAAAAGATAGTGTTTTAGTGAAAATAATTAATTCCATAGAAATCAATTTATTGGCAAAAATAGTTCCTAAAGATGAAAAATTAAAAAAGACTGCTGATATTCCAACAGTTAACAATTCGCATATACTCAGACAAAGATAGAACAATAAAATTGATTTTAAATTAGAAATAAATGAAAAATCAGAATATAAAAATTTATTTAATAACAAAATGAAAATAATTTCATAAATAATTTTGAAGATAAAAGGAAAAGAGTGTAAATTTAAAAATATAACACTGAATCCAAATATGCAATATAGCATAATAGAATATATATAAGAGCGACGTAAATCGCTACCTTGAGTAAAATAAAACAATAAAATAATATCTATAGAGGTTCCGAGTAGATTTAATAATAGGTCTAAATTCATAGTAATACCATCCGCTTATAAAATTTCCTGTTCAATAGAGTTAAAAATATCGGAAGCAAAAAAATCTTGAACGGAAATGTCTAAACCATCACATATTTTTTGTAATGTTATGATTCCTGGATTTTTTGTGCAACCATTTAAAATATTTTTTAAGGTAGAAGGAGGAACCGCAGAAATAATAGAAAGTTGATAAAAAGTAATTTCATTTTCAGCGCAAAGTTCAGTAATTCGTTTAATTATAGCATCTTGCATTCGCATATTTAATCCTCCTTTTATGTATTTTACTGAACTCTTATATTTCATGAGGTCCATATATGGTCTTATTAAGGAAAATATGATATAGTTATTTGTAGAAAAGGTTGTGAGATTACTATAATGATATGTATAAATAGGAAAAAAATAAGACTAAATAAGCAAAATGTCTTAAAAAATAGAATAAGCTGGAGAATAATATTCTCCAGCTTAATAGAAATATAATTATCGAATTGCTCTGTTGCTAGGCATAGTACCTTTTCCAAATTCAAGAGTAACCCATCCACCATATTTGCAATTTTTCCAACCACTACCTGTGTTGTAATATTTGATAGCAATTCGGTGATTTTGGGTTTTACCTGTAGTAGAACTACTAAATGCAAGTTTTGTACCAACAGGAAGGGTTTTCTCTTTTTTTGTATCATTATATAGATTAACAGATTTTTTTACAGTAAAGATACGACATGATGTACCGTTAATAGTCTGCGATTTTGAAGTAGTTAAGCTATTTCCAGAACAATTATACAGATGGAAATATTTCTGCTGAGCTAAATATGCATAATCAGGTTCTCCACCATGGTAAGGGCATTCTCTAAAGATATGTCCACGCTGAAATTTACCAGAACTATTTCTAAAACATACACCGATTATTGTGTTAGAAATATTTGAAAGTGGATAAGTCGCATACATTTCATTTGGATAGATGTGTCCAATGATTTTAGAATCGCCTTTTTCAGGATCATAGATAGGGATTTTTTTTGATGATTTGTTGACATAAGCACGATTAGCATTTACTAATGAAGCCATAATTATTACCTCTTTTCTTTAATTAATAATATATAAGTGAAAATATTTAAATATAAAAGGCTAATGATTTTTCTTGCCTAAGGAAAAATGCATTTTAAATATTTACACTTTATAAAAAGATAAAAAAGTAACTATTGTAAACTAAATTTTAAGGAGAAAAAGAATATGGAAAAAAAAAGAATTAATAACATTATAATTTTATCAGTACTTTTATTAGTAATATTAGGAGTGGGAGGGTATTGTATTTGTAATAATACAGACATTTTTGTTCAGAAAAATTATAAAAAATCAGTACTATTTAAAAAGTCAAAATATAGTAGATTTAATATAGAAGATGAGTATGTGAAAACTATAATTGACAAGGAGTCATCTGCTGAAAAAAATATACCATATGAATATAGAATAAATAGCAACAAAGAACTTATTGGAAGCATGATAGGCGTTGATGGTTATCCATTAAAACGATATGGAAAATCTGTAAAGAAAAAAATTGCTGCCAATATTATTCATTTGAGTTTTTCACATGGTACATTATTATTTCTTGATGATAAAAATAAGCTATATGGAATGGGATGGAATAGATCAGAAGAATTGCGTGTCAAGATGAGTGAAGAAGAAAGAACTTCAGAAATTACAGGAGTTATTTGTAAGCCAGTTTTTATTATGAGTGACGTTATATATATGACAAATAAAAATGAAACAGGAACAGTCATTGTATTAAAAAAAGATAATACTGTATGGACTTGGGGAAGTAATGGTGGATTATTAGGATACGAGAAAGATAATATGAAGGTTAGAAGAAATCCTAAAAAAATATTAAAAAATATACGTTTTATTACAAGTAAAGGGTATAATGCAGCGGCTATTTCTAAAAATAATGATTTGTATTTATGGGGAGACAACGCATATGGACAATTAGGCAATGGGAAGAAAGGTGGATATTATGGAATGTTAGATGAGTATGAATATATACCTCAAAAAACAATGTCTGATGTCGCTAGAGTAGAAATAAAAGAAGGAACTATTATTGTAACAAGATTAGATGGATCAAAGTGGAAAGCGGGAATAGGAAGTGGAGAGGAAAAAGCAACAGATGGTAAAAAAATAGGAACGAAATTTGTCAGAATAAAAAAATAATAATATAAAGTTGTTGTTTCTAAATTAAATTTATTTTTCTTTTTTATAAGTGATTAGCTAATCAAAATAAGAAAAAATAAATTTAAGAAAGAAGGAACATATTATGGCAAATACAGTAGATAATCGTGTATTACAAGTTCAAAATTGGTTAAAGGAAAATTACTCTGGAAAAACAGGAATGCCAGAAGTAGTTACAGATGGACATACAGGGAATGCTACAATGAAAGCATTGATTAGTGCTTTACAGATTGAATTAGGAGTTTCTGTCGATGGAGTCTTTGGATCAGAAGTAATGAATAAATTTATTACATTATATAAGAATCATCCAGACCAGAAAACAACTAAGATGCAGCATTTAATCTATATTTTACAGGGAGGATTATTTTGTAAAGGAGTTACAGGAAGTCAGTCATTCAATGGAGCTTTTGATACTGTAACAGAGACAGCTGTAAAAACATTTCAGTCTTGGGCTAATCTTTCAAATAAAGATGGAAAAGTAGATGCTAAATTAATGAAGGCATTATTAAATACGGAAGCATATGTTTTAGTGTCTGATGGATCAGCTAAAGTACAAGAATTTCAAAAACGCTTAAATAATAGATATGCAGATAAAATTAATGAAATTATTCCTTGCGATGGTAGATATTCTAGAGTAATTAATAAGGCAGTTATAAAAGCAATTCAGATAGAACAGGGATTAACAGGAAAATCTGTAGATGGAATTTGGGGTCCAACAACAATGGCAAAATGCCCAACAATTAAACGATATGCAACAATTTCTAACAAAGAGTTTGTATATATTTTACAGGGAATGTTATATTGTTATGGATATGATCCTAAAGGTTTCGATGGTGGTTATGGTGCAGGTGCAGAAAATGTTGTAAAAGAATTTCAGAAATTTTCTGCCTTAACAGCAGACGGAATCGTAGGACAAAGTACTTGGGCATCATTAATGGTCAGTTATGGAGATAAAAATAGAAAAGGAACAGCATGTGATTGCAGTACAAGAGTAACTACAGCACGTGCGAACACTTTAAAAAATAATGGTGTCAAAATTGTAGGTCGTTATTTAACACAGGAATCATCTACGAGTGAAAAAGCAATGGTGAAGTCTGAAATTACTGCATTAAAGAGTGCAGGATTAAGAGTATTTCCTATTTATCAGGCAGTTGGTCGTAATATTTCTTATTTCTCTATTAATGCAGCAAGAAGAGATGCAAGAAGAGCATTTAATGCAGCAAACAATTTAGGATACCCTAAAAATACAATTATTTATTTTGCAGTAGATTATGATGTTTTAGTTGCACATATTCCAACAATTCTAAATTATTTCAGAAAAATTAATGAATTATTTGCAACAGCTGATTTTGGTAATAACAAATATAAAATTGGTGTATATGCACCTAGAAAAGTGTGCACAGAATTATGTAAAAATGGATTAACAACAAGTAGTTTTGTGTGTGATATGTCTTCTGGATTTACATGCAATATTGGTTATTTGTTGCCAGAAAATTGGGCTTTTGATCAGATTTCAACTGTTTCTTATGGAAGCGGAGAGGCTAAAATTGAAATTGATAATAATATTGTATCTGGAAAATATACAGGAGTCAGTTTAGCAGATTTTACAGAGACAACTGTTTCTCAGAAAGATATTAATCGAGCAATTGTAGGTAAAGCCTACGAAATGTTAAGAGGTACAATTTTTGATGACTATCTAGAAAATTATTCAGGTGAATTGTCAATAGATAAAACATATACAATTATTGATAATAGTAATTGTAAAATTCAGATTGGCATTGCTACTGGAATTTCAGCCGGAAAAGGTAAGGTTAAATTAAATATTGTTAATGGCGAATTTGATTCTGTTTCTATAAAATGGTTAGATCAGTTTTCTACTGAAGTAGCCAGTGACAAAATTGGAAAAGAAGTTGTTGAGACATTAAAACATATGACAACTGTTATTGAGAATGGTGCAATTTCATTTGCTGTATCAGTTGATAATAAACAGCTAAGAATGGAGATGGATATTCAGAATTATGATTTTGAGTACAATAATGTGGATGCAAGCTTTACAACAAAGTTAATTGTGATTTCAAAATATGATAATAATATTCTAAATAAAGCAATGGAGATGCTCCCAGATTTATCTGTAGAACAGGTTGCTTACTTATGTGCAGTTATTTTAGGAATTGCAGCTTTAGCTTCTGGAGTAGGAGAAATAGCAACATTATTAGAAGCACTTTTAACATTATTACAAATGGCAATGGCATAAACATAAAATAGAATTATATCCATGTCAACATATTTTGTATGTTGACATGGATAAAAAGGAGAGATTATGAGGCTGAATTTTAAAATTCGAAAACAAAATATTGTATTCATTATACAAATATGCTTTTCAATTATGATTCCTATACTTTCATATACAGGTTTAAGTGGAAAGGATATTACATCATGGAATATCCTGGCTAATTTATTAAAGGATTCATTAAAAAATCCCTATATTTTAGTTTTAATATTAAATAGTGTAATTAATTCTGTGTTAGATCCAACTACTCCTGGAATTAGAGATAGTGAATATGTGGTAAAAAAAGAGGAATTAAATGAAACACTAAGCATTATGGAGGAAAATTAAATGGCTAAAACACCTGAAAAGGTAATTAAAATAGCAATAGGAGAAGTTGGATATATTGAAAAGAAAAGTAATAAAGATTTGAATTATAAAAAGAAAAATGTTGGAGCAAATAATTATACTAAATATGGAGAATATTTTGGAATAAATGGTCTGCAAGCATATTGGTGTGATATGTTTGTTGATTGGTGTTTTATGAAAGCATATGGAAGAGAAAACGCCAAGAAACTTTTATGTGGAGATTTTAGTGCATATACGCCAACATCAGCTAAATATTACAAGAAAAAATCTAGATGGAGTAATATACCAAAAAAAGGAGATCAGATTTTCTTTAAAAATGAAAAGAGAATAAATCATACAGGATTGGTATATAAAGTAGATGAAAAGTATGTTTATACAATAGAAGGAAATACAAGGTCAGGAAATAGTGTTAATGCTAATGGAGGTGAAGTTTGCAAAAAGGTATATTTAAGAAGTAATGTTAGAATAGCAGGGTATGGACATCCATTATATGATTTTGCGGTTAAAATATATACAACAGTAAAAAAAACATCCTCAAAGCATGCAATAAAATGGTTACAGAGTAAATTAAATCAATGCTGTGATGCAGGAGCAAAATTAAGTGTTGATGGTATTTGGGGTGAAAAAACAATGAAAAAATTGAAAAATTATTGGAAACAGTTAGGATGGAAGACCAATGGTACATATGCGGGGAAAAAAACATGTAATGCATTAAACAAATTAAGAAAAAAATAAAATATATAGTATTTTTTTTATGGAAAGGAGGTGAGGTAATTTGAAGAAAAAAATAATATTAGCAATTGAATTAGTTTTGATCATATGGCTATTTAGAATGTGCTATAATTATGGAACATTTGCAGGAAAAGGATTTTTTAATATATATAAATTCTTTGAAGAATATGGAATTTGGAGCATCATTTACGTGGTAGTATGCGGTTTTTTTGAAGATTGCGAAGATAATAAGAATCTAAAAAAAATAAACATATGGATCAGAAATATTATTTTTATACTGGCAAGTTTTGTGTTGGCTTTGGGGTACTTATATATCTTAAAAGGAAGTTTTAATTATCAACAATTGCAGTTAATCGGTGTAATGTGTATTGGGATGATAATAGTGAGATTAATAACAAAAGTTATAAAAGGTATAAGAAGCATGTGGTAGACACATTATAAGTTAGCGTTGCTAATAAATTTTTGATCACTGGATTTTTATCCAGTGATCTTTTTGCGTCTGAAGACAAGTATTCGTTAAATGCTTTATCTAAGGGTTATTTCAATTTATACAAATACCAGCATAATGATTGCTAGATTATTCTAGTGTTCAACTTACATCATTTGCTAGGTCAATGAAAATGCTAGTACTTTACTACAATTATGAGGAATACAAGGAAAGTTCCAAGATGAACTGAATAGGAAATATATGATTTATTTTAAAATGCAGATAGGGGGGGATTTCATGATTACTGATGGTGTATAGGTGTTTGGAAGATGACATCAATCTGAAAACTTTTATAGTTTGGTCCTATGTTTTACTAAATTGGGATGAAAAATTTCAGCATTGGCAAGAAAAGACAGATTTTAGATACTATCTCTATGGCAGACGATATTTACATAGTCTGCCATAGAGATAGTATCTAAATCAGTATTTTTTACAAAATTCTAAAGTAATGTTGAGAGCATTAACTCAAAAATTTAAGTCGTGTCAAAAATGTTAAGCCTTAACTTTTTTGACAAAATAAAATAATTTAAACTATAAAGTTGTTCTTTCTTTGCAATATATGTAGTTTGTATCAAAAGAAATTTAAATGCATAGCAAGTATAAATGAAAAAATAGATCAGTTGGAATTGACCGCTGATCTATTTTTTTGCCTATTTAGAAAAAAGATTTGATTTTTGAAGGATTTTTTTCTTTACACGATTAACATACTGGCGAGATAAATTTAATTTATTGGCGATTTCAGAATCACTATAATGATTAATATATATCATTTTCAATATATCGTATTCTTTTCCAGATAAAGAATTTAAAAAATTTGTAAAATCAATATCGAAAATAATATCAGAAAAATTAGAATTACTAGTTAAACTAGAAAGCATATCATTATCCCATGAAATTTCAGTTGAATGTATGGAAGAGAATTTTTTTGTCAAAGCATATTTTTTATGTAAAATAGATTGCTTTAAGTAGGATAAACAAGCATTTTCATTCGATGTATCATGTATGTACTTGATAGATTCTAGTAAAGTGATGGATAGTTCTTGATAAGCATCATCAAATTCTAAGAAATAAATTTTGGAAGCATATTTCTTTAATAATGGTTGCATAGCGATTAGTAATTCCTCAACGGAATTAGAATCACCAGATTGTATATTCCTAATAAGTTCATTGATTTTCAAAATTACACCACCTTTTTCTTTTTAAAAAGAAAAGGTGAATGAGTTTAGAAACAAAAATATAGGAATAGTTTCTAAAATGAATAAAAAAAACTTCTTACATGTATAAAATGTAAGAAAGGAATGGTTAATAAAATGGAAACAACGATTATTAAAATGGCAATGTCACAAGGACTATGGGCTGTATTATCAGTATTTTTGATTGTATATATTGTAAAAGCACAAGAAAAAAGAGATAAAATGCAGGAAAAAAGAGAGAAAAACTATCAAAAAATTATAGAAAATCTCTTAAATCACATGGGAAATACGCAAAAAAATGATGAAAGCTTAAAGAAAATGGCAGATACAATTCAAAAAAAGTTTAACAGTAAATGAAAAAATAAAAAGAATATATGATTAAATAGAAGAAAAAAATGATTATAAGGTTAATAGTTAAAAAATAATAGAAAATCAATCAAATAATGTTACATAATAGGCATAAAATATAGAATAAAAATTTAAATCTAGTAGGATAATCAATGTATGAAGTTGTCTTTACATTGTGATTATGAAAAAAGCATTAATATTTATTACGAATGTGATGATATTAATGCTTTTTTATAAAATTGTATATGAGCCGACATTTTAGCATCTTTAATCGGGATAAGAGTGAACGCAAAAATAAAAAGTTCACTTTTATTAAAGAAAGGAGGTGAACTCTTATGGGGAAATCTTCTTTTGAGATTAAAGAAACAATTCGGCATCAATTTGATTACATATGTAAATTATCTTTAAAAGGAGAAAAAATAGATTATAGTAGACATATGGCATATTTACACAAAAATGAAGTTATATTATCAGAATTATCACAGGATGAATGGAATCAATTAGCTACATATGATGTATATAATATTGAAAATTATAGATTTCAGGTTTTAAATTACGACATTGAAATACAAAATTCATTGATAGCAGAAGCATTGGAGAATTTAACAAAACGAAAGAGAGAAGTTATATTATTATTTTATTTTATGGGAATGAGTGATGCTGAAATTGCAAAAGAAATGAATTTAGTAAGGAGTACAGTATATGAACATAGAAAACGTTCATTAGAGATTTTAAAAAAAGTTATGGAGGAAAAAAAAGATGGAGAAAAAATATAAATTTCAAAACAGATTATTATCATATGAAACAATTAAAAGTGCAACAGAAGGCGATGTGGATGCAGTTCAAGAAGTATTAAAACATTATGATGGCTATATTAATACATTAGCTAGAAGAAAAATGTATGATGAATATGGACAAATCCATTATTGTGTGGATGAAACTTTAAAACGAAGATTACAGACTAAATTATTGATTAAGACTTTGCATTTTAAGATTGGAAATTAGGAAAGGGAACTTTGCGCCACAGTGGCGCAAAGTTTAAAATGAAATGATAGATGTAGTATATAAAAATATGTATTACATCATTTTTTATGCTACAATGAATCTAAAGTTTAAGATAATAAATTTCAAAATGTGAGGATAACAGGATGAATTCAAAAGAAATGATTGATGATGCAAAACTGGAGCTTCAAAATGTAGATACAGTAATAGATGTAAAACATAATCCAGTAATTTCAGCATTTATTTCAACAATTAAAACAGTACCGTATATTGGTGATTTGATTGATGATTCTTTAGAAAGTGTTTTGTCAGAGTTTCAGAGTAAAAAGCAACAACAACTTTTAGAAGTTATTAGCCAAGCATCTTTTGGAACAGTTACTTCAGATATGGTAAGTGATGTAGAGTTTATTATAAGCTTTGCGAAAACGAGAAATGCAGTTGATAAGTTGTTAAATGGAGATAAAGTAAAATTTTATGGCAATTTACTTGTAAACGGATATTTGAATAAAGAAGATAAAATATCAGTAGATGAGTTTGAGGAATATCTAGAATTAATAAATTCGCTTTCATATAGAGAATTAGAATACTTGTCATTTTTTAAAGAGTATTCAAATAAATATAAGGGAAGATTAGTGTATCAGAATTGGGCTGAATTTAGTAGAGAGTTTCGAAATAAATTTCCAAATAGACATGTGCATTCTGTATTTAAGCGTTTACAACGAACTGGCCTAATAAGTGAAGTGATAGAAACAGAGGATGTTAAAGGAGATACATTGTCGTTAAATATTGAATATGCTGGTTTTGAAATAGAACCAGAATTTTCTCGATTTAATCAAATGGTATTAAAAACATTTAGTGGAAATTAGATAAATAATAGAAAGAGGCAAAACTTTGCGCCACCGTGGCGCAAAGTTGCCTCTTTTTAATTACCAATATTTTTTAATATAAGCAAGAGCTGTTTCCTGTGATAAAGAAAATTTATCCATGATAAGCTTAAGGGCAGCTTCTTGATCTGGATTAAATAATTTACAAGTTTGAATAATTCCTTTAACTTCGCCTTCTTGTAAACCTTTTTGCAGACCTTCCTGCACGCCCTCTTTTTTTAGTTCTT
>OLNE01000565.1_pt1 | contig 33833 bp, 27 predicted proteins | sample 1672431 | NCBI WGS metagenome assembly OLNE01 (sample SAMEA3136685, study PRJEB25190) | human gut metagenome | reverse complement strand
GGGGAAGAGCGCGAGAAGGGGAGACGGCCTTCGCAACTATGAGTGCTTCCCCTTCTCGCAAATTACCTACTTTCAAAAAGTGAAAACTATAATCCAAAAAAATCAAACCATCCAATTTCCTCACACTTCAAAAGGTGAAAACTACAATCCCAAAAAATCAAACTATCCAATTTATCTCACTTCAAAAAGTGAAAACTATAATCCAAAAAAATCAAACCATCCAATTTCCTCTCACTTCAAAAGGTGAAAACTACAATCCAAAAAAATCAAACTACCCAATTTATCTCACTTCAAAAAGTGAAAACTATAATCTAAAAAATCAAACCACACAATTTCCCCTCACTTAAAAAAGTGAAAACCATAATCCAAAAAGCAAACCACATAATTATAGATTCAAAGGAAGTCGTCCCACAACCTCCTTTGTCAACCCACCTATGAGAATCCCCGCCAGGACACCTGCTACCAGCAGTGCCGGTGCATAAACCATCAAACTCGTATTGCTCACCACGATCATGGCAACGATCAGCTGCCCGATATTATGTGTGACACCACCGGCCACACTGATACCGATCAGACTGAAGCCGGAATGTTTTTTCAAAAGATCCATCACAGTCAGGCTAAGCGCAGCGCCAGCCAGACTATACAAAATACTGAACAGATTTCCAGACATAAATCCGATCACCAGGATTCTGACAACGGACACGAGAGCCGCTTCTTTAAAGGAATATCGGTCCAGTATAAAAAGTACCGCCAGGTTTGCAAGCCCGAGCTTGATACCCGGAATTCCTGTAAATACAGGGACCAGAGACTCCACATATCCAAAAATGATCGCTACTGCGGCAAATAATCCGAGATAAGCTGTTTTTCGTTTCATAAATAAATCCTTTCATTTGTTGCAGGAATATCGTTGCAGAAACAGCACAGACAGAATACCGTCTGTCAGAGAAAACTCTACGGAGAACATGTATTACGCATATTCTCCGGAAATTTTATGTCACCGCATCAATTTTAGGCGAACTATCCGAATCCAAATCCTCTGCAGTATTTTCCCCTTCTATCACAACCTTATTAGGAAGGCAGATGATGGAACCGCCGTGCTCGTCCACAGCCTTCTGTTTCATACAGTAATGATCCGGGCAGGTTGCTTCGATCATTGTAACTTTTCCATCTTTGATTTCGCAGACATTGGTGTCTCCGATGTGGATGATCTGGTCCTGGGAAAGCGAATAGGTTCCGAATTCTTTTCCGTCAACGGTAATACGGATCGTATTATGGGAACGTTTCCCCGCAATCTGAAAACCAAGCCAGAGAACCCCCGCCAGAATCAGGATCCCGGCAATAAAAATCAATTCTTTTTTCTTCAAAACAAATCTCCATTTCTGTTACAGATTCAGAAAAAATCATATCATAATCGAAATTAAAAGGCAAACATAAGTTAATGATATCTAACCATAATTCATACAGCTGTTCCCAACGGAAAGGGAGGAGTGGCGATGATTTTTCTTTTATAAAAGACATAAAACAGAAAAATTCATATTGGAAAAAGTTATAGACTACTAACAAAAGTGTAGACAAGAAAAAAAACAGGTGATATAATACCTAACTGTAAGTTAGCATCGTCTAATTTTACAAAAAAGATTAATAAAAACTAATTTATGTATATGGATAAAAACTATATAATTTATCCAAAAGACAGTTATACGCAGATTACAGGACTGGATCGAGAGCATCTGACGTAGCAATATATGTTCGCATAGCGTGAGTCTGATGCAGCAATTTACAGAATTGTTAAAAATACAAGGGAGAAAAGAGATGAAAAATCAGAATTTTTATATGAGAGTGATCTCCTTACTGCTGGTGATCCTGGCTGTACTTTTTTATAACAGCAGCATGAAAGCCCAGGCAAATGAAAAAGAGATCGCGGCTCTGACAGATAAGGTAGATACACTTCAGGAGCAGCAGAATGAACTTCTCAGTGCGCTGGAGACGAGTTATGTAAATCGTATGCAGAATCAGGCAGCATCTGCAGGATCAGGCAGCAGTGATACAGATACAGCAGGCGATGACAAAACAACAGACACTTCAGACGGCAATGTATCCGATGCAGACGCAGAGGACACAGCAACCGCAGATTCCGATAATGTATATAAAGATGGAACCTATACAGGAGAAGCCGAGGGATACGGCGGGACCATTCAGGTGGAAGTGACACTTGCCGGTGATGAGATCACATCCATCAACGTAGTCAGCGCCCCAGGCGAGGACAGTGCATATCTTTCACAGGCAGAGAGCGTGATCGATTCCGTCCTGAGTGCTCAGAGTACAGATGTGGATACCGTATCCGGAGCAACGTTCAGCTCCACAGGAATCCTGAACGCAGTGGATGCGGCACTTGGAAAGGCGGAAAACTCATGAAAAAAAGACAGCGGGAGGTAAGGCTGATGCGTGCGGGAATACAGCTGGCATTTTTTATTGCCGCCCCGTCTCTGTTTTCTACAGCCTTTGCAGGTATCAAATCGATCTTTCTTGCCATTGCGGCCGGTCAGCCGGTGGAGTGGAATTCCTTTCTGACTGTAATGGCAGTGCTTCTGATCTTTACCTGCTTTTTCGGAAGACATTTCTGCGGATATGCGTGTGCATTCGGATCTTTCGGAGATGCCGTATATGAAGGCTTTTCCTGGATCCGGATGAAATGCTTTCACAAAAAAAAGAAACCGGCTCTTTCCGAAAAAATGGTTCACGGGCTTCAGAAAGTCAAATATATCGTACTGGCACTGATCCTGCTTTCCTGCCTTACAGATGTATACGGAAAGCTTACGGGAACCAGTCCGTGGGATGTTTTTTCCATGCTCACGGCAGGACGGCTCCCGAACAGCAAATATCTGGTGGGAATTGTGCTCCTGGTGCTGATCATTGTGGGAATGTGTACACAGGAAAGGTTTTTCTGCCAGTTTCTCTGTCCCATGGGAGCGGTTTTTGCATTAATGCCAATCCTTCCGGGTGCACTGTTTCGGAGAAACCGTGAGAAATGTCCGCCGAAATGTGGTCTCTGTAAAAAAAGATGTCCGGCTCATCTGGATATCGACGGCGACACAGGCAGATCCGGCGAATGTCTTTGCTGCCACGCATGTGCCGCAGCATGCCCGAGAAAAAATATTCACATTGGAACAATTGAGGAAAAATGATCTATGAGATATCAGGCTCTGAAAAAGAAAACTTTTCTGGCAACAGCTACATTTACAGGAATTGCGGTGTTGTTTCCTGTGCTGTGCATGGCTGCTTCGGAAAATGATGTACAGACATATACCGATACAGATTTTGCAATGGATACTGTGGTATCAGAAACACTCTATACCACAGGTGACGATATAAACAGTAAGCTGACAGCTGTTCTGACAGATGTGGAGACGAACCTTCTTTCCTGGACCAATGAGAAGTCCCAGATCTATAAGGCGAATGCAGACAGCGGAAAAGATACGGAGATTTCCGACGAGCTTTCCGGATATCTGAAACGTCTTCTGAAGATCGCAGAGGATTCTGACGGAGCCTTTGACCCAACCATCGGGAAGCTGATCCGCCTGTGGGATATTGGAGGGGAAAACCAGAAAATTCCGGAAGAAGCAGAAATTAAGAATGTTCTGAAGGATTCCGGATATCAGAAGATTTTTCTTGACGGAAATACGGTCCACATGGAGGAGGGCTGTTCTCTGGATCTTGGAGCAGCGGGAAAGGGTATTGGCTGTGACCTGATCCTTAAAGAACTGGAAACAAAGAAGGATGTAACAGCAGCACTTATGAATCTGGGAGGAAGCAGTGTCATGACCTACGGAAGCAAGCCGGATGGTTCTTCCTGGAATGTGGCAGTGACAGATCCCAGAGCTGAAAATGAGGATGACTATCTTGGTGTGGTTGCCTTAAATGGTACAGAATTTCTTTCCACATCCGGAGATTATGAGAAATATTTTATCGAAAATGGTGTAAGGTATCACCACATTATGGATCCGTCTACCGGCTATCCGGCAGAAAGCGGAGTGACCGGGGTAACGGTAGTCTGTGACTCAGGTCTGGAGGCAGATGCGCTTTCCACAGCATGTTTTGTGCTGGGGGTGGAAAAAGGGACACAGCTGTTGAAAGCTTACGGTGCAGACGGACTTTTTGTGGATGAAGACCATCATGTGTATCTCACTGAGGGGATGAAGGAGCGGTTCAGCCTGCTTGCGGATTCCTATAGTGTGGAGGATATTGCAGAGTGAAGCTGATCTCCCGGCGATCCGGTTTATGACTGTTTGGCAGAGGGGAATGCTCATATCCGCAGTACTTGCGATAGTAAACCTGGAAAGGGTTCTATAAATATATCATATTTTTAGGAGGAATAAGCAATGCAGAAGTGGAATCTATTGAAAAAAACAGCTCCATGCATTTTAAGTCTTGCAGTGGCAGCAACAACCTTTCCGACCGCTGTAATGGCATCTGATCTTGATGCAGCCGTGGTTTCCGAGGCAGAGACAGGAGATACGGAGGATTTTAGCACAGAGGAAACGGCAGAGGATACTGAAGCTGTAGCAGAAGAAGCTATAGAGGATGCTGCAGACATAACAGAAGAAGCAGAGGATGCAGCAGTGCCAGAAGCTGTTGCAGACGAGACAGAGGATATCCAGCAGGAAGATACAGCAGAGGAAGCAGACCCGTTCTCTACGGGGGAAGAGGATTTCACAGAAGGCGATGAAGTGGCGGAAGCATTTTCCGATTCTGACCAGCTGACAGGCGAGTATCAGTACGTATATGCAGGACTTACCTGGGGTGAGTACTGGGCAGCAGAAGGCGTATATGCAGCTGGAGATACAAGCTCTTCAGAAGAGAAGGATTCACATAGTGAGTTTGATACAGGAGCTTTTGATACAGTAACAAGAGCGACTGCAAATCATGGACTCCACAGAGGAAGCTATCAGACAGAAGCTACGATCATTGCTGAAGACGGAACCAGATTCGACGTATCCTACTGGGAGGATAAAGGAAGCACACTTTATCTTACAGACGGTTCCAAGGTAAAATGGAACAGAGGCAGTATAACAACAGAAGATGGAAAAACCTATACGATGGATCATTATGAGATATATGGTCTGAAATATGTTCCGGTAGCAGTTAAGACCGCAGATTTTGCAGATTTCTGCAAAAAGTATAATGTCGTACAGGATGGAGCTGTGCTCTCCGGAGGATACAGTGAAAACAATCTCCAGTATTACAAAGGCCTTGTGGCAGACGTAAATGCACAGACAAATGGTCTGAAATATGCGGAGAAAAATGGTGACGGCTTTACATTTACAGCAAGAAAATCAGACGGAACAGCTTCCGGTATCAAGGATCAGGCGTTAAAAACAGCAACAGAGATCAAGCCGAGTGTAAAAGCAGCAAGCGGAAGCTACGGCGAATTCCTCCGTGTGGATCTCAATGGAAATTATGGTGATCTTGGTGCAAATATGCAGGCTGTACGCTGGGATTATTATGGAGATGATTCCACATATACAAAATGCCTCGCTTCTTATGGAACCAAGTTTGCCGCAGATAACTGGATGCATAAAGCAATGGGAATCCAGCTTGGACTTACAAAATCTGCACGCTGCAAGCTTCCGGGAGGAACAGACGGAACAGGATACTGGAAACTGACAGTGTATGCTCTCGGATATAATGACTATACTTACAGCTTCCAGGCAACTGCAGAGAATATCGTAAATCCTACAATGGAGCCAACTGATTTTACAAGTCTTAAAACAGAAGTAGAAGCTGCAAAGGCTCTGGCAGAGGCAGATTACACAATTGCAACCTGGAAGTCCTTTGCCGGTGAGCTTCAGGAAGCAGAAGACATTCTTGCAAAAACAGATGCAAGTCAGGCTGAGGTAAATGAAGCACTTGAACATCTTCAGGGAGCAGAGAAAGAGCTTCAGAAGGCAACAGTTGCTTTCGATAAGACATCTGCAGCTGTATATACAGGAAAAACAACGACTCTTAAGGCAACAACAAATGACAGCGATGCAACAGTGACATTTGAGTCCGGCAACACAAAGGTTGCAACAGTAAGCAGCAAGGGTGTTGTTAAAGGCGTAAAAGCCGGAACAGCAGTTATCACAGCAAAGGTAGGAAATGCCACAGCAACCTGCAAGGTAACAGTAAAAGCTTCTACAATTAAATTTGCAAAGGCTTCCGTAACGATCTACAAAGGAAAAACAGCAACTGTAAAAGCAACTGCAACACCATCTGCAACTGTAAAATACACAAGCAGCAACACAAAGGTTGCAACCGTAAACAGTAAAACAGGTGTTGTAAAAGGAATCAAAGCAGGAACCGTTACGATTACAGCAAAGGCAGGAGCCCTGAAGACAACCTGCAAAGTAGTTGTCAAGAATCCTGCATTCAGTCTTGTAAAATCTTCTGCAACGATCAAAAAAGGTAAAACAACAACCATCAGATCCAAAGCAACACCTGCAGGCAAGGTTACATATACAAGCAGCAATAAAAAAGTTGCAGCTGTAAACAGCAAGGGTGTTGTAAAGGGAATCAAAAAAGGTAAAGCAACGATCACAGTGAAATGCAACGGAATTACAAAGAAATTTGTGGTAACAGTTAAATAATTTCACTGTTGAACCGAATGTGATCACAGATATCCAGAAGCCTCTGCCGCAGACATAGAGCAATGTCTGCGGCAGAGGTCTGCTGATTTCTGAAGAGCAATGTCTGACAGAGGCCGCAAGAAAAGAGGAGAGAGTAAGGAAGCATGGAAAAAGATCTGAAAGATAAAAAGCAGGAGGAAAAAAATACTCCGAAGATACCCTGGACCAAGCTGGTTCCTGCAGCTGCTGTGATTGCGGCGCTTGTGTTTTCAGGCATAAAGGCGAAGGGCTCTGATGGAGAGACAGAAGCAGTCGGGCAAGCAGAGACGACCGTAATGTCTGCTTCAGAGCTGGAAAAATATCTCGGGTATGAAAAAGAAAATACTGTTTCTGACAGCACAACTGCCACAGCTGAGAAAAACAGTACAACAAAAAAGAAAAGCTCATCGAAAAAAAGTGCAAAAAAAACAGCAGCGAAAAAAAGCTCAGGTACAAGAACGGTTTCCGAATCTGCAAAAAGCAATGCCGGCGCCGCAGGACAGGGAACCACGCAGACACCGGTAGCAAGCGTTCCGGCAGATGGATATAAGGACGGTACGTATGAAGGAAGCGGAACCGGATTTGGCGGGACGATCCGCGTGAGAGTAACAATCAGCGGCGGAAAGATTGCAGCCATAGATATTCTGGAGGCATCTGGAGAAACCGCGTCGTATTTTGCGTCAGCTCAGGGTGTGATCAGCAGGATGATCGCCGGAAATACACCGAATGTAGATGCAGTAAGTGGAGCAACCTATTCCTCCAACGGAATCATCCAGGCAGTTCAGAATGCCCTCTCCCAGGCAGCGGCAGATGGAAACAGCCAGCAGGTCACCCCTACACCTGCAGCAACTGCTTTACCAACTCCGACATCAGCTCCGTCACCTACAAAAAAACCATCTCCTACAAAGAAACCGGAAGATCCGGACAGTCCCCAAAAATATCTGGATGGTAAATATACAGCTTCGGCAAAGGGCTTCAATGGAGACGTGAAAGTAATTGTGACCATCAAGGATGGAGTGATCAAAGCTCTGAAACAGGAAAATACGGACACAAAGCAGTTTTTTGAAAAAGCATGGAGTGTGCTGGAAGAACAGATCATCGGTACAGATTCTGTGGATGATATTGATGCAGTCAGCGGAGCAACCTATTCCTCCAACGGGATTCTGGATGCTGTAAAAAAAGCCCTCAAAGAAGCGGTTAATCCGGAGTATGGAAAGAAACCCACACCAACTCCTACAAAGAAACCGATACCAAAGCCAACAGCCACACCGAAACCTACGGCAACGCCGAAACCAACAGCCACACCGAAGCCAACAGAGACGCCGGCAGCAACCCCGACGCCGGAGCCGGACGACCCGGATGTGACGCCGGTTCCAGAAAAACCCAATGTAACTCCAACACCAGGGACAGATGAGCCGGATGCAACACCGGAGCCAACGGAAGCACCGGAACCGGTGGGAAGGTACAGAGATGGAACGTATACAGGCTCGGCTTTTGGATATGGAGGAAAAACATATCTGACAATTACGATCTCAGGAGGCCAGATCGCATCCATTGAGCAGACAAATCAGGATACACCGGAATTTTTTGATCCTGCATGGAGCACGATCTATTCTCAGATCATGGCAAACCAGTCGGCGGATGGGATCGATACTGTCAGCGGAGCCACCTATTCCTCCGAAGGGATCCTGGACGCTGCACAAAAAGCCCTTGCCCAGGCAAAGAATTAACCGGGTGAACGTTGGAGCAGCTATAAACATCTGAATCTAAGCCAATAATAAGAGGTGAAAGAAACCTCTGGACTTCTTGATTTTTTTGAAGTTCAGAGGTTTTTTGCTAGGTTTCTGAAATTGCTTCTATAAATCGATAAAAAAATAACAGGAATGTATACAGAATAATAGGAAAAATATCAGAAAATATAAGCAGTTTAAATAATTTGAAATGCAAATTAGCGGGGATTAACCTGAGAAATACAATAAAATTTTTATTGCACAGGGCAATGTTTTATGTTATGTTTGAATGTGTGTAATTAAAGTTGTTATTAAAATGACAAACAACGCTGAAAGGAGAACAAATATGAGCAGTAAAATTACGATCATCGGAGCAGGAAGTGTAGGAGCAACTATCGCTTATACCTTATCACAGAGGAGTATTGCATCAGAGATCGTTCTGATCGATATTAACAAAGATAAGGCTGAAGGTGAGGTTATGGATATTGAGCAGGGAACCAGTTTCCGTGAGCCGATCTCCATCGTGGCAGGAGATTACCCGGATGCTGCAGATTCTGACATTGTGATCATCACTTCCGGTATTGCCAGAAAACCGGGACAGACTCGCATCGAGCTGACACAGACCAACGTCAACATTATGAAGAGTATTACTCCGGAGATCGTAAAGGTGGCTCCCAAAGCGCTTTATATTATCGTAAGTAATCCATGTGATGTTATGACTTATGCATTTGCAAAGCTTTCCGGACTGCCGGAAAATCAGATCCTTGGTTCCGGAACCGCCCTGGATACGGCCCGTCTCCGCTGCAGACTTTCTCAGTATTACGGCGTATCTGAGAAAAACATCCACGCCTATGTATTCGGAGAGCATGGAGATACTTCCTTTGTACCGTGGTCCAGAGCCTTTGTTGCAGGTGCGACCCTTGATGAATTTGACAAGATCGTTCATGAGGATCAGAAAGATCTGCAGACACTTGACAGAGAAGAGGTTCTGGAGTATGTTCATACTTCAGGATCAACAGTGATCGCCAAGAAGGGTGCTACATTTTATGCGGTAGCCGTATCTGTTTGCAGACTTTGCTCGCTTCTTCTTGCAGCATCTGATACAATAGTCAGTGTATCAACCATGCTTCACGGAGAGTACGGTGTTGAAGACGTATGTCTTAGTACCATGGCTTCTATCGGACCGGAAGGTGTAAAACGTATCGTTCGTGTTCCGCTGACCGAGGAGGAGACAGAGAAGCTTCATGCAAGCGCCAATGCTCTGAAGGACGTGATCGCACAGATTGATCTTTGATAAATGTCAGAAGCTGTGTAAAGAGGAAAAAGCAGCCTCAGGCAAATTTGAAACAACGGGAGAAAGATAAAAATGGATATTATTCAGGTAATTACCAGAGAATTGAACGTTGAGAAATGGCAGGTCGAGGCAGCGGTTAAGCTGATCGATGAAGGCTGCACCATTCCTTTTATTTCCAGATACCGTAAGGAAGCAACCGGTACACTGAACGATGAACAGCTTCGTAATCTTAATGAGAGACTTACTTATTTAAGAAATCTTGAGGATAAAAAGGCTCAGGTTCTGGGCAGCATCGAGGAGCAGGGCAAGCTGACTCCGGAGCTGAAGAAACAGATCGAGGCAGCGCAGACACTCGTTGTGGTAGAGGATCTTTACCGTCCGTACCGCCCGAAGCGCCGTACACGTGCCATCATCGCCAGGGAAAAAGGTCTGGGACCTCTGGCCGACATCATCCTTCTCCAGATGACGAAGAAACCTCTTGAAGAAGAGGCAAAAGCATTTCTTTCTGAGGAAAAAGAAGTCAAAACTGTGGAAGAGGCCATCAGCGGTGCCAGAGATATCATTGCAGAACACATTTCTGATGAAGCAGATTATCGTATCAGTATCCGTAAGAGAACAATGGATAAGGGAACTATATGTTCTACCGCAAGAGATGAGAAGGAGCAGTCTGTATACGAGATGTATTATGACTTTGAGGAGCCGGTGAAAAAGCTTGCAGGTCATCGTGTCCTTGCTCTGAACCGTGGTGAGAAAGAGAAATTCCTTACTGTGAAGATCCTTGCACCTGAGGAAGAGATCATCCGTTATCTTGAAAAACAGGTGATCGTCCGCGATAATCCATACACGGTACCTGTTCTGAAAGAAGCCATTGAGGACAGCTATAAACGTCTCATCGGACCGGCTATTGAGCGTGAGATCCGAAGCGCCCTTACAGAGGCAGCAGAGGACGGTGCCATCCATGTCTTTGGCAAAAATCTGGAGCAGCTTCTCATGCAGCCTCCAATTGCAGGACAGGTAGTTCTTGGCTGGGACCCTGCCTTCCGTACCGGATGCAAGCTGGCAGTGGTAGATCCTACCGGAAAGGTTCTGGATACCACAGTTATTTATCCCACAGCACCAACCAATGAGACCAAGATCCGTGCCGCAAAGGAAACCCTGAAAAAGCTTATCAGCAAATATCATGTGACACTGATCTCTGTAGGAAACGGAACGGCATCCAGAGAATCCGAGCAGATCATCGTGGAGCTTCTTAAGGAAATCCCTGAAAAGGTCCAGTATGTTATCACCAACGAGGCAGGTGCTTCTGTATATTCCGCAAGCAAGCTTGCTACGGAAGAATTCCCGAATTTCGATGTTGGACAGAGAAGCGCCGCATCCATCGCAAGACGTGTACAGGATCCGCTTGCAGAGCTTGTAAAGATCGATCCGAAATCCATCGGTGTCGGTCAGTATCAGCATGATATGAACCAGAAAAAGCTGGGAGAAGCCCTTAACGGCGTTGTGGAAGATTGTGTAAACAAGGTCGGAGTGGATCTGAATACTGCGTCTGCATCCCTTCTGGAGTATATTTCCGGAATCAGCAAGGCCATCGCAAAGAATATCGTAGCCTACCGTGAGGAAAACGGCCGTTTCCAGACAAGAAGAGAGCTTCTTAAGGTTGCCAAGCTTGGTCCGAAAGCCTTTGAGCAGTGTGCAGGTTTCACACGGATCACAGGAGGCAAAAATCCTCTGGACGCAACCAGTGTCCATCCGGAAAGCTATGACGCAGCAAAAAAACTCCTGGAAAAGCTGGGCTACACACCGGAAGATGTGGCAGAGCGTAAGCTTACCGGTATTTCTGGGCAGATCCGCGATTACGGAAAACTGGCAAAGGAGCTGGAGATCGGAGAGCCAACCTTACGTGATATCGTAAAGGAACTGGAAAAACCTGCCAGAGATCCACGTGACGAGATGCCGAAACCGATCCTCCGTACCGATGTCCTGGATATGAAGGACCTGAAAGAAGGCATGGTCCTCAAGGGAACTGTCCGCAATGTTATTGACTTCGGTGCTTTTGTGGATATCGGTGTGCATCAGGATGGCTTGGTCCATATTTCCGAGATGAGCGAGAAATTCATCAAACATCCGCTGGAAGCAGTCAGTGTGGGAGATATCGTGGATGTCCGTGTTCTTGGTGTTGATATGAAGAAAAAACGTATCAGCCTTTCCATGAAGGGAATCAGTAAATAAAGAGAAAAACTGAGTAAAGAGAAGCAGGCAAGTATATTCTGCAGCATTCTGCGGCGGATTACCGGACCGATATACAATAAAGCTATAACAGAAATACAGCAGTGGTTTATACCCTATACTTTATAGAACCGGAGAAATCAGGTTTACAGGGAAAAACCACTGCTGTATTATTATATTACCAGATGCGGATTATAGGAAATGCTTATATCAGAAATAAGCTTTGAAGCTCATAGATCGATCCGCATATGTATATCGAATGATCGATCAGACAGGAGGGATTATATTTGGATAGTACTGTACAGACCGTGCAGGAGGTCGGAAATCAGGTAAGCCAGTACAGGCAGATGTTTGAAAATTATCTGCCGGACATCACGAAATTCGGAATCAAGGTTGTTCTGGCTATTGTTGCTTTCTGGGTAGGAAGCACGGTAATTAAATGGATCGTAAAGTTTGTGAGGAAATCACTGACAAAATCCAGGCTGGATACAGGAGTGGCACAGTTTATGTCCTCACTGGTCAAGATCGTACTTTACATACTCCTGATCTTTAATATATCCACAAGCTTTGGAGTAAAGGAATCATCTCTGGCAGCACTTCTCGGAACTGCAGGTGTTACTATGGGTCTTGCACTCCAGGGCGGACTTGCCAACCTGGCAGGAGGTATGATGCTTCTTCTGTTCAAGCCTTTCCAGGTAGGGGATTACATCATCGTTAACGGACAGGACGGAAGCGAGGGAACGGTAGCCAAGGTCGAGATCTGTTATACAACGCTGTTATCCATTGATAACAAGCACATCGTGATCCCGAACGGTACTCTTTCCAATGTGACCATCACCAACGTAACAGCAAGGGATCAGCGAAGGCTGGAGATCAAAGTGGGGATCTCTTACAATGCAGATATCCAGAAGGCCAAGGATATCCTGGAAGATATCCTCACCGAGGATCCGGATACAAGAGAAGACGAAGAGATGGTGGTATTCGTAGACGAGCTGGCAGAAAGCTCTGTGATCATGGGCTTTCGTGTCTGGGTAGATACCGACCGCTACTGGGCAGCCAGATGGAGATTGAACCAGAGGATCAAGGAAGATTTTGATTATTATGGAATTGAGATTCCTTATAATCAGCTGGATGTGCATATCCATAAATAATATGCATAAAGGAAGAAAGCTAAAGTCCTTTCACATGGCAGAGAAATTGCTGTGTGGGAGGGCTTTTTGGTGAAAGTAACTGGTTTTGGGATTATTACTGCCATTCACGATAATAGAGAATATGAAAATTATTGACAAACCAGTGTCGGGGTGCAATAATACCCCACAGAGATAGTATTTGGACTCAAAACTATACTCTGGCTGAAATCACTGGAATCTTATATAAAAATAGCCACCGGAACCCGGGATCGGGAACGGACGGATATATGAAAATTATAAAAGATACGAGCCTGTATCGATGATAACGAAGGCGTTACAACAGTTATGGGAATTTTGAGCAACTGTTGAAGAGCATGCTTTTCGTGTATAAAAAACAGGACTCAATATACAGGGAATCAATCAGAAGCGTTTCAGGGTCGAAGTGTACCCCGAGACGCTTTTTTATTAAATACAGAAGCGGATGCTTTTATCCACTTGAAAATTATTCCCTGCAGGAAAGGACTTATATAAGATGACAATAGAGATGTTAAAAGGAAAGATCCACAGAGCAACCGTTGTCCAGGCGGAACTGGATTATGTAGGAAGTATCACTGTGGATGAGGAACTGCTGGAAGCTGCCGGGATACTGGAATATGAGAAGGTTCAGATCGTAGATGTGAACAACGGCAGCCGTTTCGAGACATACACCATTTGCGGAGAACGCGGAAGCGGTATGATCTGCCTGAACGGAGCAGCAGCAAGATGTGTAAGCACCGGTGACAAGATCATCATTATGGCTTACGCACAGTACGAGCAGGAAGAAGCCCGTACTCACAAGCCTGCAGTTGTATTTGTAGATGAAGAGAACAGGATCAGCAGAGTGACCAATTATGAGAAACACGGACTGCTGAAGGATATGGCCTGACGCAGATCAGGAAGATAATAAGACGAAGGTGAATTCAGAAAAGAGGCTATCTCAAATCTATTAAGAAAACCGGTTCCGGAACCGGAAAAGAGGAGAGCACAATGCAGGTAACAAAAACAGTAGAAGAAACAAGAAAACAGATCAAAGCGTGGAAAAAAAAAGGAAAAACAGTAGGCCTTGTGCCAACCATGGGATTTCTCCATGAGGGACACGCAAGCCTGATCAAAAAATGCAGAGAGCAGAATGATATCGTAGTGGTATCCGATTTCGTCAATCCTACACAGTTCGGTCCTACCGAGGACCTGGAAGCCTACCCGAGAGACTTTGAGCGTGACAGCAAACTCTGCGAAAGCCTGGGAGCAGACTTGATCTTCTGCCCGGAGCCTTCCGAGATGTATCATGATCCCCACGCATTTGTAAGTATAGATACTCTGTCAGAGACACTTTGCGGAAAAACACGTCCGATCCATTTCAAAGGTGTGTGTACCGTTGTGACCAAACTGTTCCATATTGTGGCACCGGACAGAGCATATTTCGGACAGAAAGACGCACAGCAGCTGGCCATCATCCGCAAGATGGTGAGTGATCTGAACTTCGATATTGAGATCGTAGGCTGTCCGATCATCCGTGAGGAGGACGGACTTGCAAAATCCTCCAGAAATACCTACTTAAGCCCTGAAGAGAGAAAAGCAGCTCTTTGCCTGTCAAAGGCAGTAAAAGCCGGACAGGAAGCCATTCACGCAGGAATCCCGGCAGAAGAGCTTCTCGGAAAAATGCGAGCAGTGATCGAAGCAGAGCCTCTGGCAAAGATTGATTATGTATCCATGGTAGATGCACTTACCATGCAGCCGGTGGAAAAAGCTGACCGCAGCGTTCTTGTAGCAATGGCTGTTTACATCGGAAAAACAAGACTGATCGACAACTTCAGCTACGAGGTATAATGTATGGGAAAAGTTTTAAAGAAAATCGGAATTATCAGCAGCCTTGCATCCAGATATATCGGGATCATTATCATCGCTTTTTCCTGCCTGGCTTTTTTCTGGCGTGACGGATTTTCCTGGATGACGAATTATACGTCTGTATTTCTGGGAGTGATCATGTTTGGTATGGGCCTGACCATAAAGCTGGATGACTTCCGGGCAATTTTTTCCAGACCCAAAGAAGTGGTGATTGGTGCAGTGGCTCAGTATACCATTATGCCGGTGATCGCCTGGCTTCTGTGTAAAGTGATGAATCTTCCGGCAGATCTGGCACTGGGAGTGATCCTGGTGGGATGCTGTCCGGGCGGAACAGCCAGCAATGTGATCACCTATATCGCAGGTGGCGATGTGGCGCTTTCTGTGGGAATGACCATAGTTTCCACACTGGCAGCACCGTTGATGACACCGTTTCTTGTATATGTTCTGGCAGGAGCCTGGGTGGAAGTATCCTTCTGGGCCATGGTGCTTTCTGTGGTAAAGGTAATTCTGATCCCGGTTCTCCTGGGAGTTTTTCTTCGGAGCCTTGCGGGAGAGCATGTGGATAAGGTATCCGATGTTATGCCGCTGGTGTCGGTTGTAGCTATTGTTATGATCATCGGAGGAATTGTGGCTGTAAATGCAGAGAAGATCGTAAGCTGTGGAGTTCTGGTGCTTGGAGTAGTGGCGATCCACAATTTCTGCGGTATGATGCTGGGATTTCTGGCTGCAAAAATCTTCCATATGGAGTATTCCAGAACAACTGCTATAGCTATAGAGGTAGGCATGCAGAACAGTGGCCTTGCTGTCTCACTGGCAGCAGCTAATTTTGCAGCCAATCCGCTTGCAACACTTCCGGGCGCGATCTTCAGTGTATGGCACAATATTGCGGGCTCCATTTTTGCGGGGATCCGCCGTGCAGGTGCAGAAAACCTTGCAGAGCTTGACCGGATCAGGGAAATCGACTGCTGTAATTGCGAAAAGCAATAAGCAGTGAATGCGGATTGCGGATATCCTCCTGACGGGGAACAGCAAAGCTGTGGAAGAATGTCTGTAAAGAAAGATCCCGGGGAGTTTGAGAGATAAAATGGCAGATTATGTCGAAAGAAAAAGTCATAAAATGCAGAATTGTGGTTTACAAATTTTAGCCGGTATACTATAATAACCACATGGACGAACAAACGTCCCCAACATATGAAAACAGGGGGGCCCGCTGAAGCGAGCTGAGAGTAGACTGTAAATGTCTTGACCCATAACCTGATTTGGATAATGCCAACGTAGGGACATATGCACGAAGGATTCTTAAAGACACAGAAGATCAGAGAGTACAGAAGAGATCAGAAGTACAGAAGATTTTCATTAAGTACGTAAGATTAAGAGCCGGTTGCCGTGATGCGTATGCGTTGCAGCAGCCGGTTTTTTGTTGTATAAACACAAAGAATTTATGGAAGGAGATTTTTTTTACATGAGAAATTACAGTACACAGATGGAGGCAGCCCGTAAAGGCATCATCACACCTGAGCTTGAGATCGTAGCTAAGAAGGAACGCATGACAACAGAGGAACTGCTTCCGCTGGTAGCCTCCGGTAAGGTGGCAATCTGTGCAAATAAAAATCACAAATGTATCGATCCGGAGGGCGTAGGTTCCATGCTCCGCACCAAGATCAATGTAAACCTTGGTGTATCCAGAGACTGCAAGGACTACGATGTAGAGATGCAGAAAGTAATGGAAGCTGTAAACATGGGCGCCCATGCTATCATGGATCTTTCTTCCCACGGAAATACCATTCCGTTCCGACGCAAGCTGACATCCGAGTGTCCGGCAATGATCGGAACCGTTCCGGTTTATGATTCCGTTATCCACTATCAGAGAGATCTTGATACGCTGACAGCTAAAGATTTTATCGATGTAGTCAGACTCCATGCACAGGATGGTGTTGACTTTGTAACTCTTCACTGTGGAATCACAAGAAAGACCATCGATCAGATCCGTAATCACAAGAGAAAAATGAATATCGTTTCCAGAGGAGGATCTCTTGTATTTGCATGGATGTGCATGACCGGTGAGGAGAATCCGTTCTATGAATACTACGACGAGATCCTGGATATCTGCCGCGAGTATGATGTGACCATCTCCCTTGGAGATGCCTGCCGTCCGGGATGTCTGGCTGATGCAACAGACGTATGCCAGATCGAGGAGCTTGTACGTCTTGGCGAGCTGACCAAACGTGCATGGGAAAAGGACGTTCAGGTTATGGTTGAGGGACCGGGACATGTGCCGCTTGATCAGGTTGAGGCAAATATGAAAGTACAGCAGTCCATCTGTCAGGGTGCACCGTTCTATGTATTAGGACCTATCGTAACTGACGTTGCACCGGGATATGACCACATCACATCCGCGATCGGCGGAGCAGTAGCTGCTATGTCCGGAGCAGCATTCCTCTGCTATGTAACACCGGCCGAGCACCTTGCACTTCCGAATCTTGAGGATGTAAAACAGGGAATCATGGCATCTAAGATCGCAGCTCATGCAGCAGACATTGCCAAAGGTGTCCGCGGTGCCCGTGAGATCGATGACAAGATGGCAGATGCCAGAAGAAAGCTTGACTGGGAGGCACAGTGGGAATGCGCCATGGATCCGGAAACAGCAAAACGTATCTGGAACGAGCGCAAACCGGAGCATGATGATACCTGCTCCATGTGTGGTAAATTCTGCGCAGTACGAAGCATGAACAAGGCACTTGCAGGAGAGCATATCGATATTCTGTAAGAATACAGAATGCATATGAGCATGCAGCATCACAGTAGAACGTGGTGTTGGCAGTATCCAGCCAGAAAACTGGTTGATCGAATGCGGATATGGAAAGAACAGTAATGCTGAAATTGTGGAAAGTCTGATGTTCCGATAATAAAACATAAACCGCTGTGATCTAAAATGAAGATCACAGCGGTTTTTTTGCAGAGTAGGGGACATTATTGCAGCTTGCGAAAAGACAGGGCCGCGTTATAATAAAAACAGAACTTACATATAAACGGTTTACATAAAAAGGAAGGAAAGGTACGAAATGAAATTTCCGAAAAAATTGATAGCATTTGGTCTGTCATTATGTATGTCTGTTGTTCCATGCGGACCGGTGGCGGCCGAAGATTTTACAGACGCACAGACGGATATGACAGACGCCATTGATACTTTTACAGATGATGGGAATTCTGAGGAATCAGAAAATACCGTAAACACAGATCAGATCACGGAAGAAGATACTACCGTGAGCACAGATCAGATTACAGAAGAAGAGTTTCCGGGATCAGATATCGGAACGGAAACGGATGAAGCTGAAAGCTCAGAGAGTGAGGAAATACAACAGGATTCTGAAGGAGAATCAACTCTGGAAGAACCTTCGGCGTTCATCAGAAAAGCAGAAGGAACAGAGGAGGCTGCGGCACCGGAAGAAATTTTTGGTGACGGAGAAAACCAGGAGCAGCAGGAAGATATATTCACAGATGATATTCCGGCAGCAGGCACTTCCGAAAAAGAAACAGATGTAGAGAGCACAGAAATATATCTGTATGCGATGAATGATACCTATAGCAGTGTGATCTCCATGCCGGATACCATGCAGACATCTTATCAGATCCAGACATCCGGCAAAAATCCGGTATATACGGTTGTTTCCGGTTATACTGCGAAAGTCAGCGAAACCGGTCTTGTTACTCCTAAAATGCAGTATGTAACCTATGTAGACAAAAACGGAAATGACGTAAAGAGCCAGTGGGAATACATGTTTGGAGAGACCCTGATCTCTGTACAGGATGGAAACAGTACCGTTTATTATAAATTCATACTCAAAGATTATGCGGAGTATTACGCAGAACAAAAAATGGATACATTCCTCAAAGAAAATATTACTGCGGAAATGTCTGATTATAAAAAGGTTGAGACGATCGCCAGATGGCTTGCCAACAACTTTAATTACAGTCAGTATCATTCCGGCTATACAGGCCTGATGCTGGATGGCGGCGGAGACTGCTGGGCCAATACCAGCGCAGTGAACTATATGTGCGAAAAACTGGGACTGACCGTGTATGCAAGGTATGCGGCAAATGATCCGGGGGCGGGAAGCGGTCACAGGAACTCCGTAGTCATCATTGACGGCGAAAGATATCTGGTTGACTGCGGATATACGGGAAATGCCCCCAGACATTATGAATTGTCCAAAATGGACTATGACTATTCTTATGAGATCCTGAATGATGGAACACTCAGGCTGTATCAGTATGAAGGGACAGATACAAATATCGTAGTTCCGGATACTATTGACGGAAGAAAAGTAACGGTTCTTGGAAACAGTACCTTCCAGTATTGCACCCAGGCTTCTGATATAGAGTCTGTTACTTTGCCGGATTCGCTTACAACCATCGAAAAGAATGCTTTTTACAACTGTGAGAAATTGAAATCTGTTACGATTCCCCCAAATGTGTCATTTATAGGGCTGGCTGCTTTTGTGGAGGGCTTGTCCGAGTCTAGTCTGACAGAAATTAAAGTAGATCCGGAAAATCCGTATTTTTCTGAAAAAGACGGAGTGGTATTCAGCAAGGATGGCACAAAACTGATCGTGTTTCCGTCCGGACGTTCCGGAGATTACCAGATTCCGGATGGAACTGTAAGCGTGGGAGACTATGCTTTTTATTACTGTGTAAATGTTTCTTCCATAACAGTCCCGGGAAGTGTCAGAAGCCTTGGAGAAGGTGCATTCGGAAACTGTTCGTCGCTTACGAAAGCTGTCCTAAACGAAGGCTTGGAAGAAATCGGTGAATATGCATTCCAGAGCAGTTCAGGGATCCGTGATATTATAATTCCCGCATCTGTAAAATCAGTTGGGAAAAATGGACTTCGTCTGTCTTCCGAGTGCAGGATAAGAGTACTGAGCACAGATACTATCTGGGCGGATGATGCGTTCAGGGATTCAGCACTGATCGCGGGAAAAAAGGATTCTACACTTCAGAAATACGCAGAGGACCGTGGCTACATGTTTGTGGAGCTGTCAGCAGACAACCGGATACCGCTTCAGAATGAATGGTTTGAACAGATCACTCCAGAATATGAATATAATGGAAAAAGCCATGAACCTGAAATAGAATCCAGTGAATCCGCACCGGAACTTGAGCAGGGCTCCGATTATGAAGTAACTTATGAAAATAACATCAATGCAGGAACTGCGACTGTAAAGATCACGGGAAAAGATATTTTCTGCGGTACAGTAGAGCGGAGTTTCAAGATTACGCCAGATGAAAATGGAATGTATGTGTGCTATTTTGCGGAAAATAATGAAACATACCTGGAAACCACCTTTAAAGGAAAAAAAGTGGAACCGGAAGTGGTAATTGACGGACTGGTACAGGGAAAAGATTATACGGTAACCTATGTTAATAATGAAAAGCCTGGTGAAGCTCGTGCAGAGCTCACGGGAATCGGCAATTATAAAGGATCGGAAACATTATATTTTACTATTTACGGAAAACTACCGGCTGCGGATCCAATAGCTGATCAGATATATACAGGAAAAGAACTCACACCTGCCATCGTAATTCCCGGATTGAAAGCCGGCGAAGATTATTATATGTACTACGAGGATAATCAGTATCCGGGTGTGGCAACGGTAACCATTTATGGTACCGGTTATTATAAAGGTACCGCAACCATTCATTTCAAGATCATAAAAAAGACAGAAAGGTTTGTCAGCAATGTTAAGCTAAACAGAACCTCTTACACTTGTACGGGAAAAACCATCCGGCCATCAGTAACCGTAACTGTAAATGGAAAGAAGATCGGTGCGAGTGCTTATAAGCTGTATTACAAAAATAATAAAAATTCCGGAATTGGAACTGTGCAGGTCAGAGGGACCGGAAAATACAGTCGTATCAACAAAACGCTTACCTTTAAGATCCTGCCTCCAAAAACTCTGCTGACAGGACTGAAAAAAGCAAACAGATCCTTTACCGCAAGCTGGAAAAAAAATATACAGGCAACCGGCTATCAGATCCAGTATGCAGCAGACAGCAGATTTACAAAAGAAAGAAAAACGGTCATAGTTGGAAAACAGTCTGCGACCAGATATAAGATATCAGGACTGAAAAACAAAAAGACCTATTATGTCCGCATCCGGTCATATAAAAGAGTCGGAAAAAAGGTTCTTTACAGTAGCTGGAGTACGGTAAAGAAAATCTGGGTTTGATCATAAAGGAGTGGATCTTAGATTTATATAAATGGAGCAGAATGCTTCTGTGACAGAATTAAGCCTTGTAATTATAAAAAGAGCGCGTTATAATGAACTCATAAAAAAGAAAATTTCTTCGGGGCAGGGTGTGATTCCCTACCGGCGGTATAGTCCGCGACCCGCTTTGGCGGCTGATCTGGTGAAATTCCGGAACCGACAGTAAAGTCTGGATGAGAGAAGAACGCGCAGTATTTAAAGAACGTGCTCAGTGCCCCGGGAAGAAGCTCCCGGGGCTTTTTATGTGAAGAAATAGAAATTTTTTTCGCATAAAGATTTCTTGTGGAAATTTTCTTTGAATATTTCTGAAGAAGGAGAGAGAGTTATGAGTGAACAGATATTACAGAGAGGAAATGCCGTGGAAAGAAGCAGAACAAGGACCATCGCGCAGGTAGCCATGCTTGGTGCTGTGGCAGGAGTATTAATGAATCTTGAGTTTCCGATCCCGTTTCTTGCACCGTCCTTTTATCAGCTTGATTTTTCCGAGGTACCGGTTATGGTAGGAACCTTCGCTATGGGACCTGTGGCAGGTATCCTGATCGAGCTTGTGAAGATTCTCGTACATCTTGTGACTAAGGGAACCATGACTGCCGGTGTTGGTGATGTTGCCAATTTCCTGTTTGGATGTGCCTATGTGGTACCGGCCGGTCTGATCTATCGTTTCCGCCATAAAAAGAGCAGAGTACATGCAGTTGCAGGTATGGCAGCAGGAACAGTCCTGACAGCGATCCTTGCATGCTTTGTCAATGCTTTTGTACTGCTTCCGGCTTACGGTAAGGCGTTTGGAATGCCAATCGAGACCTTTATCCAGATGGGAAGCGCAGTACACAGCTCTGTAAACGGACTGCTTACCTTTGCACTGCTGATCATTGCTCCGTTTAATATCTTTAAATATGCACTGACATCTCTGATCGTATTTGTAATTTATAAGAAGATCCGTGTTGTACTGAAGGGTGACTGATCATAAGCAGCTGCCGGAGGATGAAGAAAAGATCAGAAATTGGTGGTTTCAGATAAATATCTGAGAATGTGAGAAATGCCATGTAATATATTGCCGATGGGCAGTAAATTACATGGCATTTTTTATGTCAGGCGTTTTGTTCTGCAGCTTTCATGACTCCAAGCTCACGTCTGGCAAAAACAACGGCCAGCACAAATGCAGAGGTATCTGCAATTGGTCCTGCGTACATGACGCCATCGATTCCGAAGAAGACCGGGAAGATGACGATCAGAGGCAGCAGGAAGAGCACCTGCCTTGTGAGGGACATGATCACACCAAGCCTGGCTTTTCCAATGGAGGTAAAAAAGCAGGCGGACATAGGCTGGATCCCGTTGGCAAAGGTCATCAGCATGAAGATGCGGAGATATTTTTCTGCAAAATGAAAGTACAGGTCGCTGCCGTTTCCGAAGATGCCTACAATCTGATGCGGGAAGAACTGGAAGCAGATAAAAAATATGGTTGCAATCACAGTACATAAGGTTACGGAATAGCGGTATGTCTGGCGTACACGGCTGTATTTTTCGGCACCGTAGTTAAATCCCAAGATGGGCTGGGAGCCCTGGGAGATTCCGATGCAGATGGCCATAAATACCTGATTGACTTTGGAAATGATCCCTGCACAGGCGATTGGAATATCACTCCCGTAGGCGGAGAGTGCTCCGTAATGGCGAAGTGTATTGTTCATGACGATCTGCACTGCAGCAATGGCAACCTGATTGATACAGGATGCCATTCCCAGAGAAAAAATGGCAGACAGATTGCGTGCCTTAGGAATCAGCATGGAGTGGTCCAGGTACATTTTCCGGAGTCTGGAAAAATAAAAGATGATCAGAAGTCCGGATACGATCTGGCCGATCACGGTTGCCCAGGCTGCACCTTTGATGCCCCAGCCGAATCCAAAGATGAAAAGCGGGTCCAGGATGGTGTTGATGGCGGCACCGGCCAGGATGCAGGCCATGGAATAGGTAGGACTCCTGTCTGCTCGGATCAGGTGGTTGCCGCCTGTGCTTAAAACATAAAAGGGAAGCCCAATGGCGGTGATCCCTATGTAATCAATGGCATAGGGCATGACGTCCGGTGTTCCGCCGAAAAAATGAAGAAGTGGCTTCAGGAACAGAAGGACAATGACAGAGAGTATTGTACCGGAGATTATCAGCGCGGAGAGTCCGGTTCCTGCAATGGAGCTGGCTTTTTTTTCGTTTCCTGCGCCCATTTCCAGGTTGTAATTGGAGGCGCTGCCGATTCCCAGGAGCAATGCAGCAGCAGTAGAGATAATGGTTACGGGAAATGCGATATTTGTGGCGGCATTTCCAAGCATTCCTACGCCCTGTCCGATAAAGATCTGGTCAACGATATTGTACAGAGCGCTGACTAGCATGCTGATGATGGCGGGAATGGCGAATTTGGTGATCAGGCTGCCTACAGGGGCGGTTCCCAGAGGGTTTTCGGCCTGGGCAGCATTGGTCTGGTTTTTCAATGTTTTTTCCTTCTTTCTTGTCTACAGTAGCTGTTTGGTAATGTGATAAGTGGATTTTTAATTTTATAGCAGGGTATTTATTATAGCACTATTGTGAAGGGAGTGTAAGTATAAAAAATTGACCTTTGGTTTTGGATGGGATAAAATGTTTTTAGAAAAAATTTTCGGGAAGGAGTTTTTCAGATGGGTAAGATCAACAGTGTGAAAAAACTTACAGATAATAAGTTTGTGAATCTTTATGGAGTGGATGCGACCAGTGTACATGATACGCCGGTTTCTTATTTTGTGGCCTCCAGGGCGAAGAGTGTGGAGGATATGAAGCTTTCTACAGGGGAGAATCATCCGGATGGGGTGATCATTTACAGTGTTTATGGAGAGAAGCGGGATAAGGTTGTGCTGATCCGTCAGTATCGGTATACGATCGGCGGGTATATTTATGAGTTTCCGGCGGGGCTTGTGGAGCCTGGGGAGGATTTCCATGAGGGTGCTGTGCGGGAGATGTTTGAGGAGACCGGGTTGAAGCTGGAGCCGATCAAGGTTGCGGAGGCTTTTGAGAAGCCTTATTTTACGACAATCGGGATGACGGATGAATCCTGTGCTACGGTTTATGGGTATGCCAGTGGTGAGGTTAGTAAGGCTGCTCAGGAGGATAGTGAGGAGATCGAGGTTGTGATCGCGGACCGGGATGAGGTCAGGAGGATACTGAAGGAGGAGAGGGTTGCGATCATGTGTGCTTATATGCTGATGCATTTTTTGAAAGATGAAGAACCATTTGATTTTTTGAAAGAAATCTGAGAAAAAATCAAGGGGAATCTGCCGTTGGCGGATTCCCCGTTTTGATCAGAGTTCTATGAGTTTTCCCAGGTCTTTGTTGTATTTGCAGTATTTGCCGTTTTCGGAGATAAATGGCTGGTAGGTGTCGGTACGGTTGTCTTTGACGTAGACGATTCCGGTGGCGATCATTTCTACCAGGGAGAAGCGTTTGCTTAAGCTGGAGATCCAGCGGTAGGTTTTTTCGTTGCCGGAGTCTGCCATGAGGAGGTTGTAGCCGCCTGGGCAGGCTTCCAGGGTGAAGTAGATTTTCTGGGACCGGATGGAGGTGTTGAAGACCTGGCCGGTGATGTAGGTGGAGAAGTTGGTTTCTACAAATTGGCGGAAGGTGTAGAAATCGTAGATCACGCCGGTGGTCTCATCTTTGATCTTGTCGCCGCGTTCGATGCGGGCTTTCAGGAGCTTGAGGACTTCGATGGTCCAATTGATGAAGGAGATGCTGCTGTAGGTCATGCTTTCCTGAAGTTGATCGACCAGCTGTTTTGACAGGATGTTGGATTTTGATGCTTCATTAAAAAGTTCTTCGTTCATAAGGTTCCCTCCAGTGTTGGATTTTTATATGGTTTTCGCTCTTTTTTTGTATCTTTTATTATAAGTCTGAATTGTATATAAAGCAATAAAAAATGCGTAAAATACAAAGATAATTATTGAAAAATAATATATAATTAACGAGTGCGTTTTGATAATATCAGTGTTTTCGGCAGCTTGTTTAAAAATGGATTGTAAACATCTAGTTAATTTGAATAAGTATAAGTAAGAGTTTTACCAAATATCGCCATTTTATTGATAAAATTTTGTTGTATATCTCCCTTGACATAAAGCCTTCCTCCGGGTGTATCATAGTGCTGTGCTAAAGGAGGTAGACTATTATGTTTGAGACATTACAGGAGAAGACGGAAGAGAAAGCAATGGTGCAGTTCCTTGAACGCTTTACAGATTATCCATTTCTGGTAAAGTTCAAGAATTCCGAGTATCACATCGGAGAGGGTGAACCTACATTTACGGTGAATTTTAAGAAAGCGATTCCTCTGGCGGATCTGATAAAGAGCACATCCCTTGCACTGGGTGAGGCGTATATGCGTGGGGATCTGGATATCGAGGGAAATCTTTATGAAGCGCTGGATCATTTTCTGGGTCAGATGGGAAAATTTTCTACCAATGAATCTGCTCTGAAAAAGATCATGTTCAGTTCAACATCAAAGAAGAATCAGGAAAAGGAAGTAACCAGCCATTATGATATTGGAAATGACTTTTATAAACTTTGGCTGGATGAGACTATGAGTTATTCCTGTGGGTATTTTATCCATGAGGATGATACGTTGTATCAGGCACAGGTAAATAAAGTTGATTATATCCTTAAAAAATTACATCTGGAAGAGGGTATGAGTCTTTTGGATATCGGCTGCGGTTGGGGCTTTCTGCTGATCGAGGCAGCTAAGAAATATAAGGTTCATGGTACCGGTATCACCTTAAGTCATGAACAGTATGCAGAATTTCAGAGACGGATCAAGGATCAGGGTCTGGAAGATTATCTTACGGTAGAGCTGATGGATTACCGTGATCTGCCGAAGAAGGAGTATCAGTTTGACCGTGTTGTCAGTGTCGGTATGCTGGAGCATGTTGGACGTGATAATTATCAGCTGTTTCTTGATTGTGTGGAAAAGGTTCTGAAGCCGGGCGGACTGTTCCTGCTTCACTTTATCAGTGCTCTGAAGGAGCATCCGGGTGACCCGTGGGTCAAGAAATATATTTTCCCGGGCGGAACTGTTCCGAGCTTACGTGAGATCCTGAACCATATGGCAGAGGACAATTTCCATACCCTGGATATCGAAAATCTCCGTCTGCATTACAATAAGACATTGCTTCACTGGGAAAAGAATTTCCGGGACAATATTGAAAAAGAAAAGACTATGTTTGACGAAGAGTTCCTGCGTATGTGGGATCTGTACCTGTCAGCATGTGCGGCAACCTTCCACAACGGAATTATCGATCTTCACCAGATTCTTATGACCAAGGGTGTGAATAATGATCTGCCGATGACACGCTGGTATTGATAAAAGCCTTTACAAACCTGCCGGAAAGGAATATCATACTTCTATAAAATTATTTATTAAAGCGTATAAGGAGCCTGTGGATTCAGCATATGATTACAGAAATGCTGAATCCGCAGGCTTTGTTTTTTAACCGATAAACCGCGAAGGAGTTATTCGGTCATGAGCAAGTAGCGAAGCGGATTGCGAATATTCGCTTGACTATTCCGTTTACCGATAATTATGGAATGTGCATAAAAACAAAGCTGCAAACTTGTTCAATAAGCAGAATCATAGAAAACTATCTTGACAGATCAGAAGAAAAGAATAATAATGTAATTACTTTAATAAAATAATTAATAAAAGATGATATGCAATAGAAAGAAATTAGAGGAGGAGAATAAGATGCTTCAACAGGTAATGACAAATCCCGGAGAGATTATTTTCAGAGAGGTTCCGGTTCCGGAAGTGGGAGATGACCAGGTTCTGGTTAAGATCATGAACATTGGTATCTGCGGATCAGATATCCACGTATATCACGGTAAGCATCCTTTTACAAAATATCCGGTAACACAGGGACATGAAGTATCCGGTGAGATCACGGGGCTTGGAAAGAATGTGACAGGTTTTAAGGTTGGCCAGAAAGTAACCATCGAGCCTCAGGTATACTGCGGACATTGCTATCCATGCCGCCATGGAAAATATAATCTCTGCGAGGAACTGAAGGTTATGGGCTTCCAGACAACAGGAACAGCTTCTGAATTCTTTGCAGTAGATGCATCTAAGGTAACATCGATCCCGGAGGAGATGTCTTACGAGGAAGGTGCAATGATCGAGCCGCTGGCAGTTGCAGTCCATGCCGTGAAGCAGATGGGCGATGTAAAAGGGATGAACATCACAGTGATCGGTGCAGGTCCCATCGGAAACCTTGTTGCGCAGACAGCCAAAGGAATGGGGGCAGCCAGGGTTATGATCACGGATGTCAGTGACCTTCGTCTTGCAAAAGCAAAAGAGTGCGGCATTGATATCTGTGTAAACACGAAGGAGAAAAATTTCGGAGAGGCACTGGTAGAGGCGTTTGGTCCGGATAAGGCAGATGTGATCTATGACTGTGCCGGAAATAACATCACCATGGGACAGGCCATCCAGTATGCGAGAAAAGGCAGCGTGATCGTACTGGTAGCGGTATTTGCGGATATGGCAACCGTTGACCTTGCTGTTGCCAATGACCACGAGCTGGATATCAAGAGTACTATGATGTACCGTCATGATGATTATGTAGATGCCATTGATCTTGTAAATGCGGGAAAGGTTCATTTAAAGCCGCTGATCTCAAAGACATTTAAGTTCGCAGATTATCTGAAGGCTTATCAGTACATTGATGAGAACCGTGAGACAACCATGAAGGTTATCATCAATGTGCAGGAGAAATAATTTCTGAAGTTTATAAGTGATATAAGAAAAACTCCCGGATGTTTGGCTGTCCGGGAGTTTTCAGATGGTGGCGGTGTCAGATTATGGGAGAATTTTTGGAACAGTTTTGAGTGATTTGTTTATTGATGTGTGGTATGGTTATTATATCTTATAGGATTCTTGTCTGTATGGACATTCTGAAAGCTTCGTATTCTGGAGCGTTTTCCATTTTAAGTTACTGTAGAGTTTGTAAAAATACGTTTTATGGGGTTTTTATGTTTTGATGATGTGGTATAATTTGTATATACCGGTGGGAGTGATCAATCGTTTGTTTTTGGATGGACGGTCGGATGAAGTGCAGCGTGTGATGACGGATGTAAAATGGCGTCAGAAGCTGTATGATGAGTATGAACTGTAACAAGTGATATGAGTATGACGAGGAGAAAATAGCATGGAGAATATTTTTCACAGAGTAAGTATCCGTAAATATGAAGATAAACCCGTAGAGAAGGAAAAGATCCTTCAGATCCTGAAAGCAGGTATGCAGGCGCCAAGCGCATGTAATCAGCAGCCGTGGGAATTTTATGTTGTGACAGATAAGGAGAAGATCCTGGAGCTTTCCAAAGCCACTCCCTATTCCGGATGTGCAGCAGGTGCACCGGTTGTGATCGTTCCGGTATATCGGAAAGAGGGATTGCCTGTTCAGGATATGGCACAGATCGATATGTCTATCGCACAGGAGAATATCTGGCTGGAAACGGATGCACTGGGACTTGGCGGCGTGTGGATCGGAATTGCACCGCTTAAGGATCGTATGGCGCTGGTCCATGATATTCTGAAGCTTCCGGAGAATGTGGAGGTATTTTCTCTTTTTGCCCTGGGGTACCCGGCAGAGAGCAGAATGCAGCAGGATCGTTTTGATAAAAGCAGGATCCACTTTGTAGAATAAAAAAAGCCTTCTTTGAGGAAGATAACATCCGGAAACAGAAAAAGTCTGAATGTAGTGAAAAATACCAATAAATCCTCTGAAAATTTGTGCAGAACGCATTTTGCATGATCGGGATTTTTACGATAAAATGTAAGTATAAGAACTGAAAAACTGCATTAAATGAAAGAGGTGAAGGGTATGAAGGAATATGAGATCATTATTGAAACCATTAATCCCTGCGGTGGCGATCGTCATTCTCAGCAGGAGATCGTTGAAGCAAAGATCGAGAGTCCGGAAGCTTTCGTAAAAGAAAAAGGAAGATTTCCGATCATTGATAAGATCGAGAATCCCGATGGCGGAGTCGTGATTGTAACCGGTGACGGAAAAGGATACATGGTAAGATATACATTTTCTGAATAATGGATAATGCGGCGTATGTGACGGAAAACGGATCGTAAAGCAGAGCTGGGATCAGATCTGGCTTCGTTACATACGCCGTGTTTGGGCTTTTACCTAAAAAATGCATAAAAAAACATATGCAAATTTGTAAAATATATATAAATTATTTGTTGAATTTTTATAAAAAAAGGAGTAAAACATTAGATAAATAAAAAAGAGAAATGCATGGAACAGGACAGATCACAAGAAGCAGACCGGATCACAGAGAGCCGCAGCTGGTGAGAAGCGGCAGAAGGTATTTTGTGATATCACCTGGGAGCATCCCGCTGAATAGAAATCTTTAAGTAAGCCGGGACGTAGTCTTCACGTTACAGAAGAGGCTGTTTGATATGACAGTAATAAGTGGTCGCGTTTAGCAATAAATACGATAATACAAAGTGGTACCACGGAACATTCCGCCTTTGTTATCCGAAAGGATAGCAAGGGCGTTTTTTGATGCAATAACTGTTTTACGGTCATTGTATCATGTATAAAAAACACAAAGGAAAGAGAGTTGATATTATGAACGGAATCACAATGATGATCATAGCCATTGTAGTTCTCGGAGGCGCATATCTTCTGTATGGCCGTTATCTCCAGAACAAATGGGGCATTGATCCGAAAGCAAAAACTCCGGCATACGAAATGGAGGACGGAGTTGATTATGTACCGGCTGATACAAATGTAGTATTTGGACATCAGTTTGCATCCATAGCAGGTGCAGGTCCCATCAACGGACCGATCCAGGCCGCAATTTTCGGTTGGCTGCCGGTTCTGTTATGGATCCTCATCGGTGGTGTATTTTTCGGAGCTGTGCAGGATTTTGCATCCATGTATGCATCCGTAAAGAATAAAGGACGTACGATCGGATATATCATCGAAGCGTATATCGGAAAGCTTGGAAAAAAATTATTTCTTTTATTCTGCTGGCTGTTCTGTATTCTGGTCGTTGCCGCATTTGCAGATGTTGTAGCAGGAACCTTTAACGGATTTGCCGTAAATGATGCAGGAACAGTTACAAAGGTAGCGGCAAACGGAGCTGTTGCAACCACTTCCATGTTATTTATATTTGAGGCTGTTGCACTTGGATTTTTCCTTAAATATACAAAATTCAACAAATGGGTCAACACTGCAGTCGCAATTTTACTGCTGGTAGCAGCAATTGTGTTGGGACTTAATTTCCCCATGTATGTAAGTCTTGGAACCTGGCATATCATCATTTTTGTATACATTCTGATCGCCAGTGTCGCTCCTGTATGGGCACTGCTTCAGCCACGTGATTATCTGAACAGCTATCTGCTCATTTTTATGATCGTCGGTGCGGTTATCGGTGTATTTGTAGCCAATCCTTCCTGTAACCTGAAGGCATTTACAAGCTTTAACGTAGACGGACAGTATATGTTCCCGATCCTGTTTGTAACCATCGCCTGCGGTGCTGTTTCCGGCTTCCATTCACTGGTATCTTCCGGTACTGCATCCAAGCAGATCAAAAATGAGAAAAACATGCTTCCTGTTTCCTTTGGAGCAATGCTGATGGAAAGTATGCTTGCCATCATCGCACTGATCGCAGTTGCATCCTTTGCAGATGGTGAAGCAGCAGCACAGGGACTTACAACACAGCCGCAGATTTTTGCAGGAGCTATCGCAAACTTCCTTTCTGTAGTTGGCCTTCCGCATTCACTGGTATTTACTCTGATCAACCTTGCTGTATCCGCATTTGCACTGACCTCTCTTGATTCTGTAGCCAGAGTCGGACGTCTGTCATTCCAGGAATTTTTCCTTGATTCTGATACAGATGAGGAAAACATGAGCCCGTTCCTGAAGGTAGTAACAAATAAATATTTCGCAACAGTCATTACACTGGTACTTGCCTACATGCTTACAAAGGTCGGCTATGCAGAAATCTGGCCGCTGTTCGGCTCCGCAAACCAGCTGTTATCTGTACTCGCTCTTGTAGCCTGTGCAGTATTCTTAAAGAAAACAAAACGTCAGGGCTGCATGCTCTGGATCCCGATGGTATTCATGATGGCAGTTACCTTCACAGCACTTGGCATGACCATCACAAAGCTTTCAAAGGCACTGGTAACAACAGGGCTGGATCTTGGAAACACCTTACAGCTTGTATTTGCAGTATTACTGCTGATCCTTGGTGTACTGGTAGCAATCCAGGGCGTGAAGAAACTGCTTGAGAAGACAGATGATAAAAAAGCAACAGCATAATATTATCGGATAAGATTACGTATTTTTGTTTGGCTGGAGAAGCATAAAAAGGTACTGATGGATTTTTTAGTGTATTGCAGCAATTCTTTACCTTCCTCCAGCTTGCAGCGCAAAATAAATGCGCTGACAGAAAAAACAAGGGTCTTTTTAAATAATCAGGAAATGATGGCTGCGATGATGGAAGGAATGCCGCTTCGTCAGTTGTTAAGCTTCGTTCCCGGAATTAAAAGAAAAATGCTGGAACAGATGGTTGGTGCTTTAAACGAAGGCGTTGCATATAATAAAAAAAATGTATCAATGGAAATGAAAGCCTTATGCCAGACCAGAAATTAGAGAATCTTCTTAATCTCGCCATGAATGCCCTGCCGCAGGAACGGGCGAAATCGGAAAATCTGAATGTGGGGTATGATCCCACCACCAGGCTGTGGGATGTGATCGTGAAATACAGCGGTCCGGAAAGCGGACTTGGTGGTGAGAGGATCCAGGTGGTCCCGCTGCTTGGCGGCTATGCAGTAGTGACATTGCCGGAAACGGAAATTTCTGCATACTCAGTCAGAGAGCAGATCGAGTTTATAGAAAAGCCCAAGAGACTTTATTTTGAGACCTTTGAAGAGCGGGAGGCAAGCTGCATTTTGCCGGTGCAGAATGGAGCCGATGGCTTAACCGGCAAGGGGATTTTGGTGGGTATTGTGGATTCTGGAGTGGACTATTTTCATCCGGATTTCAGAAATGAGGATGGAAGTACCCGGATCCTGCGACTGTGGGATCAGAGTGTAGCTGGAAATCCACCGGAAAACTATGTATCAGGAACTGAATATACGAAGGAAGAAATTGATGAGGCGCTTGCACTCGGGGAAACCGAAGGCAGGCGCCTTGTTCCGTCTGGGGATTTCAGCGGACATGGAACAGCAGTTCTTGGAATAGCAGCAGGAAATGGGAGAGCATCGGAGGGAGTGAATCGAGGCGTTGCGTATAGAAGTGATCTTCTGGTGGTAAAGATGGGAAATCCACGGGAAAATTCATTTCCGCGGACAACGGAGCTGATGGAGGGTATTGATTACCTGATACGGCAGGCAGTGAAGATGAGAAAACCGATCGTTATAAACGTCAGCTTTGGGAATAATTATGGTTCTCACAGAGGGGATTCTCTTCTGGAAAACTATATTGATACAGTTGCGGCCATGGGGCGGACTGTGATCGTTACAGGAACCGGAAATAACGGTAGCCAGCCCTGGCATGCAGGAGGAATCTTGCAGCAGGGGAAAACAGAAGAAATCCAGTTGGCGGTGGGAGCTTTTGAGCCCACATTAAATGTACAGTTATGGAAGGATTATGAAGATGAGATGGAAATTTATCTGGAAAGTCCGTCCGGAGAACGGATCGGTCCATTATATGAAAGGCTGGGGCCACAGCGGCATCTGCTGGAAAATACAGAGCTTCTGATCTATTATGGAAAACCTGGTCCCTATCAGCTGTCCCAGGAAATCTACATAGATTTCATTCCTGAGGGTAATTATGTGGACAGCGGTGTCTGGAAAGTTCTTTTAAGTGGAAAACGTGTGCGCTCCGGGCAGTATTTCCTCTGGCTGCCGGGTGGAAATGTACTGAATCGCGGAACCGGGTTTTATTCTCCGCGGGCTGTGGGAACTTTGACGATTCCTTCCACTGCCGGAAAAGTTATTTCTGTTGGAGCTTATGATTCCAGACAGAATGCCTACGCAGATTTTTCCGGAAGGGGAAGTCAGTTCCTGCCGATCCGGAAGCCTGACCTCGCAGCTCCCGGTGTATCCATCTCCGCCCCGGTTCCCGGCGGAGGCTACGCCACTGTCACCGGAACCTCCTTTGCGGCACCCTTTGTCAGCGGAAGCGCAGCTCTGCTTATGGAATGGGGGATCGTGAAAGGAAATGATCCGTTTCTTTATGGGGAAAAGGTGAAGGCGTATCTGAGGAAAGGCGCACAGAGTGTGGGCGGATATGAGGAATATCCGAATGTGGAGGTGGGATGGGGACGGTTGTGTCTGGCAGAGAGTATCCCATACGGCATATCCTGAACATATAGAAACGGACAGGATCTTCAGATACGAGCCTTATGATCCTGACATTGATATGAAGATGAATTCAGTTACTGTCAGAGATGCTAGTGCAAATGGCGAAGCATTCACGCATAATGTAGATAAACAAAAACACAAATATAAAAAGAAGGAGGATTGGGTATGGGATTATTTGATAAGAAGATCTGTGACATCTGCGGGGAGAAAATTGGTTTATTGGGAAATCGAAAACTGGATGACGGAAATCTGTGTAAGGATTGTGCGAAAA
>OLNE01000559.1_pt1 | contig 33983 bp, 32 predicted proteins | sample 1672431 | NCBI WGS metagenome assembly OLNE01 (sample SAMEA3136685, study PRJEB25190) | human gut metagenome | reverse complement strand
ATCTGATCCCGGTGGTGGCGGAGAAGCTGCGGCGGGAGGACAAGGGCGGCATTCTGGGCAGTGTCCTGGCCGGAAACCCGGATATGGCTGCCGGTATGGCCCGGACACTGCTGGGAGCCATGAGCCAGGAGCAGAAGGACCGGCTGCTGGTGCAGCTGGTGACCAAAAACCGGGAGAAGCTGCTGGACAAGGGCAACCGGGCCGCCCGGGACAAGGGCATCGGCGTGCAGCTGTGCGACGTGGCGGTGCAGAAGCTCTGACCCGGGTACACGATTTTTTTCCAATAGTCACCGGATTGTCACTTTGGCCTGGTATACTGACGGCAGTAAAGCAAGGAGGCGGAGCATATGGAGATTCTGCGCATCGAGCATCTCAGCAAGGTATACGGCCAGGGGGAGAATCAGGTCCGGGCGGTGGACGACGTGTCCTTTTCCGTGGAAAAGGGGGAGTTTCTGGCCATCATCGGGCCGTCCGGTTCTGGAAAAAGCACCCTCCTTCGCTGCATCAATGCCCTGACACGGATTTCCCGGGGAAGCATCGCTCTGAACGGGGAAGTTTTCGTGGATTCGGAAAACGGACAGGTACAGAATAGGAGCGGACAGCCGGAGGCGGTATATCCGTCGGAGAAGGAGCTGAAGCGCATTTGCTGCGAGACAGGAATGGTGTTCCAGCACTTCAACCTTTTCCCGCACATGAACTGCTTGAAGAATATCACCTATGCGCCGGTAAAAGTAAAGGGCGTGAATCCGGCCGATGCGGAGGCGCGGGGGCTGGAGCTCCTGAAGCTGGTAGGGCTTCCGGACAAGAGAAATGAGTTTCCGGGCCGTCTCTCCGGCGGACAGAAGCAGCGGGTGGCCATTGCGAGGGCGCTGGCCATGGAGCCGGAAATCATGCTGTTCGACGAACCCACGTCCGCACTGGACCCGGAGATTACGGGAGAAGTGCTGAACGTGATGAAGGCGTTGTCTGCTCGAAATACCACCATGGTGGTGGTGACTCACGAAATGGGTTTCGCCCGGGAAGTGGCGGACCGAGTTGTGTTCATGAACAAGGGCAAAATTGTGGAGGAAGGAACGCCGGAGGAAATCTTCGAACATCCGAAGAGCGAGCGGCTGCAAGAATTCCTGAGCTCCATGCTGCAGGTGAAGAAATAGGTGAAAATAGAACAACAAATAGGAACAGTTTAAGGGCGATGCGGCCGGAAATGGGGCGCATCGCCCCTTTCTATGGCGCGAACCCTGCAGCGAGAATCCACTATGCCATAGAGAGATTGACAATAAAATTTTTAAATTATATAATAAGCACTGAGTTTATGTGAGAATCGAGCGCTCTTAGATTACCTGCAGGTCGAGGGGACCCTGCGCAAGGGTGAGCCGTGAATCTTGTCAGGTCCGAGAGGAAGCAGCAATAAGCGGTCCTTACCCTGTGCCGCAGACCCGTCTTCTCCAATCTGCAGGTAATCTAAGGGCGTTGTCTATATTATGGGAGGGAAAATGCATCTAGCTTTGTATCGGTCGGAGCGGCCGGAGCGTTTCAATGAAATCATCGGACAGAAGCACATCGTGCGGATTCTGCAGCATCAGCTGGAAACGGACAATGTGAGCCAGGCCTACCTGTTCACCGGCACCCGGGGAACGGGAAAGACCACCACGGCCCGAATTCTGGCGAAGGCTTTGAACTGCACCGGCAATCCGGCGGACGGACAGCTTCCTTGCGGTGAATGCGAGAACTGCAAAGCGATTAAGGAAGGCCGTTTTCTGGATGTTATCGAGATGGATGCCGCGTCCAACAACGGTGTGGATGATATACGGGACTTGATCGACCGAGTGAACTATCCGCCGATGGTGGGCCGGTACAAGGTCTACATCATCGACGAGGTGCACATGCTTTCCACCAGTGCGGAGAACGCCTTCCTGAAAACCTTGGAAGAACCGCCGGCACATGTGATTTTCATCCTGGCCACCACCAATCCCGAGAAGGTGCGGGAGACCATCCGTTCCCGGTGCATGCGGCTGGATTTCCGCCGGGTGTCCGAGGATGACCTCATTGAAGGCATGGAACGAATCTGCCGGCGAAAACAGGTGAACATCACCCGGGATGCCCTGGCGCTGGTGGCGCAGAAAGCCGACGGATCCGTGCGGGACGGCCTCAGCATTCTGGAGCAGTGCATCAGCGGCGGCGATGCGCTGGTGGATCTGGAGACGGTGGAAGACTACCTGGGAAGCGCCGGAATGGATTTCTATCTGGGCCTGACCCAGAACGTAATTGAGCACAACATGGCGGAAGCGCTGAAGCGAGTGGGGGATGCCCTTCGTACCGGCTGCGACGCGAAACAGATATTCAGCGATTGGCTGGAGCATTACCGAAATCTGATGGTGGTGCGGTATGTGGACGATGCCAAACGGCTAATCAATGCATCGGAGGAGAACATCGGCCGCATGCGGCTTCAGGCAAGTCAGATGGATGCGGATTCTTTAGAGGTGAGCATTCGCCTTCTTTCGGAATACATCAACCTGGCACGCTCCTCCACCCAGCCGAGAATCCTTCTGGAAACGGCAGCGCTGCACTTGATGAACGGCAAAGCGGTGCCGTCGTCCAAAGTCGCGGAGATGCTTCAGCTGGCAAAAGCAGAACTCAAGAAGGTGCCGCTGGTTCCGCCCGTGCAGGCGTCGTCGCCGGAACAAACGATGGCGGCGGAACCAAAAGAAGCGGCGGAGCCGGCCGTCCCGGTATCGGAAGCTTCAGTCCCGACAGCGGCCGTGCCGGAAACCTCCGACGCGGCGGAAACTTCTTTTTATGAGGACGGATTCGACCCGGAAGCGGTATGGGATCGGATTGTGGATATCGTGGCGCAGGATGCGGGTGCCAGCTTTCGGATTATGGTGGGCAGCACCAGCCGAATCGTATCTTACCGGAACGGCGAATTGTCGATTTTGGTGAAGGCCAATAAGATTGACTTGGCCAATGACAGCAAGGCGGAGATTCAGGCGGCGGCCCGGCAGATTTTGGGAGAGCACGCGGTGGTGACCTTGCGGTCCGACGACGGAAAGGGCGCACCGACCGGGACAGCGCCGGCGCGGGACGTGAAGCCGGTTACTGCACTGAAGCCTTCCAACCCACCGGCAGCGGAACCGAGCAGACCGATACCGGAAGTGCCGGCATACCCGGCGGAACCGGAGTTCGGCATCGGGGATGAAATCGTCCCATCCGACTACAATATGATGGGGGGCGTGGATTACCCGACCCGGATGGAGCAGAAGGACGATATCGTTACCGAAATTGCGGAAGAAGCCGGAATCCTTTTCGGCACGCCCGTGGAAATAATTGACTAACATTAAGAACTACAGAGGAGGAAAAGAAAAATGGGCAAAGGTATGAGAGCAGGAAAGAGAAAGACCAAGATGGGCGGCGGCGATATGCAGAAGCAGCTGAAGCAGATGCAGGCAATGCAGCGAGAGATGGAGCAGAGCCAGGCTGAGCTGGCGGAGAGAGAGTTTACTTCCACAGCCGGCGGCGGTGCGGTTGAAGTGGTAATCAACGGCAACAAGGAAATCACCAAGCTGAACATCGATAAGGACGTTGTGGATCCGGATGATGTGGAAATGCTGCAGGACCTGCTGATTGCCGCAGTGAACGAAGGCATGAGACAGGTGGATACCGTTGTGGAGCAGGAAATGAGCAAGATTACCGGAGGACTGGGAATCCCGGGACTCTAGGAGGAGCAGCATGAGGCAGTATCCAAAACCGCTGAATCGATTAATCAATGAGTTTTCAAAACTGCCGGGAATCGGTGGAAAGACAGCACAGAGACTGGCGTTTCATGTGCTGTCTTTGAGTACGCCGGAAGTGGAGAGCCTGGCGAACGCCATTCGGGATGCGAAGCAGAACCTGCGCTACTGTTCCGTGTGCGGAAATCTGACGGATCAGGATCCCTGCTCGATCTGTTCGGATCCACAGCGAGATCCGAAGGTCATCTGCGTGGTGGAATCCCCGCAGGACGTACTGGCCATGGAACGGATACGGGAGTTCAACGGGCGCTATCACGTTCTTCACGGCACCATTTCGCCGGTGGAGGGAATCGGTCCCGGGGACATCAACCTGAAATCCCTTATCGTTCGGCTGCAGAAGGAGCCGGAGGTGGAAGAGGTAATCATCGCTACCAATCCCAACATCGAGGGAGAAGCCACCGCCATGTACATTTCCCGTCTGCTGAAGCCATCCGGAATTCGGGTGACGCGAATTGCTCACGGCATTCCGGTGGGCGGCGACCTGGAGTATGCCGACGAAGTCACCTTGCTGAAGGCGATGGAAGGCCGTCGGGAGATCTAATCGATTCAAACGCGAACGCATTTTACGGAAACCTTTAGAGGGGAAGGAGCAATCATGTCGATTGAGAAGGTAAAAGAATATTTGGAACAGTTTGAGGCGGCGGACCGCGTGATGGAGTTCGACGCATCCAGCGCCACCGTGGATCTGGCGGCAGAAGCCCTGCACGTAGACGGTGCCCGTATTTGCAAAACCCTGTCGTTCCGCAACAAGGAAGAGGGTGCGATTGTGGTGCAGATGGCGGGGGACGCCAAGGTGGATAACCACAAATACAAACACACCTTCGGGGTAAAAGCAAGATTCCTCACACCGGAGGAAGTACTGGAATTCACCGGTCATCCCATCGGCGGCGTCTGTGCTTTTGCCATCGACCGCGATGATGTGAAGGTGTACTGCGACGAATCCCTTCGCCGATTCGACACGGTTTTCCCGGCCTGCGGCACGGCCAACAGCGCCATAGAAGTAAGCTGCGATGAGCTCTTCGAGTTCTCCCGAGCACTGGAATGGGTGGATGTGACTAAGTTGCCGGAGGCATTCGAATAAAGCATGCACGAATGAAATTTAATTAAAATCCAGATATAAAGAAAAAAGGCTTGCGTCGATCGGACCATTGTGGTAATATAAACAATGTAATCGACGTCGGGATGTGGCCCAGCTTGGTAGGGCGTCTCGTTCGGGACGAGAAGGTCGTGAGTTCGAATCTCGCCATCCCGACCAATAGAAACAGAAGTTCATCAATTGAACTTCTGTTTTGCTATGTACGGATTATTTTTGATTTAAGGGAGGGAATACAGATGGCAGTAATCGAATCAAAGAAAAAGCTGGGATTCGGAATGATGCGTCTTCCGAAGAGAACGGATACGGAGAACGGGGATCTGGACAACATCGATGTGGAGCAGGTAAAGGGAATGGTGGACACCTTCATTGCGAGGGGGTTTACTTATTTCGACACCGCATGGATGTACCACAACAAGAACAGCGAACAGGTGGTGAAGCTGGCCTTGACCGACCGCTACTCCCACGACCGCTACACTCTGGCAGATAAATATCACCTGGCCTACGTGAAGGACGGCACGCCGGAAGAGGTGTTCCTGGCACAGCTGGAGCGCTGCGGCGTGGAGTATTTTGACTACTATCTTCTCCACGATATGGGCCACGACAACTACGGAAAATTTCAAGAAGTAGGCGCCTTCGACATGGTGGCAAAGATGAAGGCAGAGGGAAAAATCCGCCACGTGGGCTTTTCCTGCCACGACAAAGCACCGTTCCTGGATCGGGTGCTCACGGAGCATCCGGAGCTGGAGTTCGTCCAAATACAGCTGAACTACCTGGATTGGGACAGTCCCGGAATTCAGGCACGGGAAGCCTATGAGATGATTACAAAGCACAACAAGCCGGTCATCGTAATGGAGCCGGTAAAAGGAGGTATGCTGGCGAACCGGATTCCGGAGAGCGTGGAGGCGGCGTTCAAAGCATACGATCCGGATCTGTCCGTTCCGTCCTGGGCCATCCGCTATGCGGCCGGGCATGATAATGTGGCCGTGGTGCTGTCCGGTATGAGCAGCATGGAACAGCTGCTGGATAACACGGGATACATGGAGGATTTTAAGCCGCTGGATGAAAAGGAACAGGAGCTGATCCGGCAGGCGGTGACGAAGATCAACGAAGGGATTGAGATTCAGTGCACCGGATGTTCCTACTGCACGGCAGGATGTCCGATGAATATTCCGATTCCGGAATACTTCTCTCTGTATAACGCGGACCAGAATGAGACGCGGACGGATTGGACCACTCAGCGGGAATTCTACAGCAGAACGGCGCTGAACAGCGGCAAAGCCGGCGACTGCATCGGCTGCGGCCAGTGTGAGGCAATTTGCCCGCAGCACCTGCCGATTATCGAGAACCTGAAGAAGGTGGCCGCATACTTTGAGGGAGATGGGGATAAGGAAGCATAAATCGAATTGACATTTGAAAAAGTGAAGAACCAAAACAAAGGCTGCGGCGTCATGCCGCAGCCCTCGTTTTATTCATGAGCAAGTAATTCTATTTCATCAAATTGCAAATTCTGTTGCTGAAGGCGACCGGGTCGTCGATTGGCAGGCCTTCAATAATCAGAGCCTGATCGTACAGAAGCTGAGCGTAATCCGAAACCTTTTCCTTGTTGTCGGAATCCACTGCGGCCTTCAGGGCAGCGAAGAACGGATGGTCTCCGTTCAGCTCCAGGATTTTGTCCGCCTTGATGGCGCCCACTTCCTTGTTGCCGGTAATCTCCGCCTGTGCCTTCAGTACTTTTTCCATCTCCAGGGAGAGGCCGTCGCCGGAGGCAAAGCATACCGGGTGATCCTTCAGACGAGTGGATAGAATGACGGACGCTACCTTGTCCCCGAGTGCTTCTTTTACCGCGGTGAGAACGTCCTTGGCTTCCTCCTGCTTCTCTTCCTGTGCCTTCTTCTCCTCGTCACTCATCTCGAAGCCCAGATCTTTATCGGAAATGCTCTTGAACTCCTTATCGTCGTAGTTCTGCAGAATCTTCAGGGCGAACTCGTCAATCTCGTCGGTGCAGTACAGAACCTCGTAGCCCTTCTCCTTGAAGAGATCCATCTGCGGCATTTTGGCAATCTTTTCCTTGGATTCGCCGGTTGCGTAGTAGATGTATTTCTGATCGTCCCTCATGCGGCTTACGTATTCCTTGAAGGTGGCAAGCTCGTCGGTAGTGCTGCTGTAGAATTCGATAAAGTCCTTCAGCTTATCCTTATGTACGCCATACTGATCATAGACGCCGTACTTCAGCTGCATGCCAAAGGCTTCGAACATTTTGTCGTAGCTCTCCCGATCTTTCTCCTGCATCTCCAGAAGGGTGCTTGAAATTTTCTTCTCCAGGCGCTGGGCGATGGCCTTCAGCTGGCGGTCCTGCTGCAACATTTCACGGGAAATGTTCAGGGACAGGTCCGGGGAATCCACCAGACCCTTGACGAAGCTGAAGTAATCCGGCAGCAAATCCTCACAGTGATCCATAATCATGACGCCGCTGGAGTAGAGCTGCAGCCCCTTCTTAAGGTCCTTGGTGTAGTAGTTAAACGGCACCTGACTCGGGATGAACAGCAGGGCATCGTAGGAAATCACGCCCTCCACGTTGGTGTGGATGACCTTCAGCGGATCGTTCCAGTCGAAGAATTTGGACTTGTAGAACTCGTTGTACTCCTCTGCGGTAATCTCGCTCTTCTTCTTTTTCCAGATCGGCACCATGCTGTTGAGGCGCTCGTCCTCCCGGTAGGTCTCGTACTCCGGCTGATAATCCTCTTTGGCCTTTTCCTCCTCCGACGCTTCCTTCATCTTGGACTTCTCCACGTTCATCACGATTGGGTACCGGATGTAATCGGAGTATTTGGTAACCAGGCTGCGCAGGCGATATTCTTCCAGGAACTCATCGTATTTGTCGTCCTCGGTGTCGTCCCGCAGAGTCAGCTGAACGGTGGTGCCCACCTCGTCCCGGCTGCCATCCTCCACGGAATAACCGTCGGCACCGTCACTGATCCATACGTGGGCCTGCTCCTCTCCCAGCTTGCGGGAAGTTACCTCGATGTGTTTCGCTACCATAAAAGCACTGTAGAATCCCACGCCGAATTGTCCGATGATGTCGGTGTCTTTGGCGGCCTCTTCGTTCTCCGTCTTAAAGCCCAGGGAACCGCTCTTGGCGATGATTCCCAGATTCTCCTCCAACTCCTCCGCGGACATTCCGATGCCGTTATCGGAAATGGTCAGGGTGCGGTCATCCTTGTTCGGCTCAATCCGAATCTCAAAATTCTCCCGGGAAAGTCCGGTCTTGCCGCTCTTGGCCTCTTCGTAATACCGCTTGTCAATGGCATCGCTGGCATTGCTGATAATCTCCCGCAGGAAAATCTCCCGGTTGGTGTAAATGGAGTTAATCATCAAATCCAACATCCGCTTGGATTCTGCTTTGAACTGTTTTTTGCTCATCTTGTGATACCTTCCTTCTATTTATATTTATTTCATTTCCATAAAAACAGGATCGGAGGGTTAGCACTCACCGAACCCGTTTGCTAATAAACATAATACTCTTTCGGCGGGGGGATTTCAACCGCCGAAAATAAATATCACAGAAAAATCATATTGTCACCGCGGAAAGAAACGACTATACTCAAGATACGCACTTTATAATTCGATATACTGTATATAATTCAGAAGAAAGTCAGCAGCGTACTGAGAGGATGCAAGGAGTGATAACGATGAATAAAAAATATGATGTAGTAATTGTGGGCGGCGGCCCGGCGGGACTGACGGCGGGAATCTACGTCGGCCGTGCGGGAAAGACCGCAGCCCTCTTTGAGAAAGAGATGATCGGCGGACAGATCACCTACACCGATGAGATCGACAACTTTCCGGCGGCCCCGGGAATGGGCGGCGCGGAATACGCCATGAAGCTGCAGCAGCAGGCGGCGGATTGCGGCACCGAGATTTTCATGGATGGCGTAACGGAGATTCTGCCGAAGGAAGACGGAAGCTATGAAGTAAGGACGGCGGACGAATCGGTGGAATGCACTGCCGTAATTCTGGCCACCGGACTGCAACGGCGGAAGATGAACGTGCCGGGGGAAGAAGATTTCATCGGCCGGGGGCTTTCCTTCTGTGCCGTGTGCGACGGCGCCTTTTTCCGGAACCGGGATGTGGCGGTCTACGGCGGCGGCAACACCGCGGTGGAGGACGCCATCTACCTGTCGGGCATCTGCCGGAAGGTGACCATCATCCATCGCCGAGACCGTTTCCGAGCGGAAGATCGATTGGTTCGGGAACTGGAGTCCAAAGACAATGTTGCTTTTGCCATGGAAAAGACCGTATCCTCCGTGCAAGGCGAGAAGATTATTCAGAGCGTGACCCTGCGGGACGGAAAGACCGGAGAAGAGACGGAGCTTCCGGTGGACGGATTTTTTGTGGCCATCGGACAGGTGCCGAACGGGGAGCCTTTCCGCGGACTGGTGGAGATGGACGACGCCGGATACTATCAGATCGATGAAAACTGCGGCGGCAAGCGGGACGGCGTGTTCGTGGCCGGAGACGGCCGAAGCAAGTCCGTGCGCCAGCTCACCACGGCGGTGGGCGACGGTGCGGTGGCGGCTACCCACGCGTGCCGGTACGTGGACCGGGTGAACGGCAACGAATATATTTAATAGTGAATGCGTACAGTGCATTTGGGATGAGAATATGGTATAATCACCCCGTGCGAATGTATATTGTGTAATGTATAGGAGGGAACAAAATGGCAGAATTTGAAGAAAACTGCACTCATTCTTGCGAAACATGCAGCGCAGATTGTGCGTCCAGACAGGGGGAACAGAAGGATCCTCACGAAAAGATGCATGAGGGATGCAGTGTCAAAAAAGTCATTGGCGTAGTCAGCGGAAAGGGCGGCGTTGGCAAATCCATGGTCACCGCGCTGTCGGCAATCGCTGCAAATAGAAATGGTCTGAAGACCGGTATCCTGGATGCGGATATCACCGGACCGTCCATTCCGAAGATGTTCGGAATTCACGAGAAGGCAGAGGTGTCCAACATGGGACTGCTTCCGGCTTCCACACCGACTGAGATGGAGATCATGTCTCTGAACCTGCTGACGGATAACGAGACGGATCCGGTTATCTGGCGAGGACCGGTAATTGCCGGTGCGGTTACCCAGTTCTGGACCGACGTAATCTGGGGCGACCTGGATGTAATGTTCATCGATATGCCGCCGGGCACCGGCGACGTTCCGCTTACCATCTTCCAGTCCATTCCGGTGGATGGTATCATCATCGTGACTTCTCCGCAGGAGCTGGTATCCATGATCGTGGAGAAGGCAATGAAGATGGCTCAGATGATGAACATTCCGATTCTGGGAATGGTGGAGAACATGAGCTACCTGCAATGCCCGGACTGCGGAAAGAAGGTCGAGGTATTCGGACCGAGCTCTGCGGATGCCATCGGTGCGGAATACGGCATTCCGGTCATCGCAAAGCTGCCGATCGATCCGAAGCTGGCAATGCTCAGCGACGCCGGAAGAATCGAGTTCCACGAGAACAAGGAAATGGATGCCATGGTGGACGTTCTGGCAGAGATGGGTCTGGACATTTAAAGAATACTATACAAAAAAATTTACTTGACTTCCTTGCGGAGTCAAGTATAATTTTTAGTGTTTGAGTTTACAAATACTAAACTTCATTTTTAGTATTCTATGTTTTTAGAAAAAGAGGTTATCATGGAAATCGGAGAGAAAATCCGTCGAATCCGAATCGAACGGGGTCTGACCCAGGAGGAGCTGGCGGACCGAGCAGAACTGTCCAAAGGGTTTATTTCGCAGATTGAACGGGATCTCACTTCCCCGTCCATCGCCACCCTGGAGGATATTCTCACCTGTTTGGGAACGGACTGCGGAGAATTCTTTGCCAACCGGACCCGCCCCCAGGTGGTGTTCTCGGCGGAAGATTATTTCTTGAAAGAAGATTCGGCCAGAAAGAGCCGCATCGAATGGATCGTCCCCAACGCCCAGCGAAACGAGATGGAACCCATCCGGCTGACCCTGAAGAAGGGGGGATCCACCATACCGGACAATCCCCACGAGGGCGAGGAGTTCGGATACGTTATTTCCGGAAGTGTGGAAGTCCACATCGGAAAAGAGAAATATGCCGTGGGAGAAGGAGAGAGCTTCTATCTCTATCCGGACGAAGAACATTACATCAGCTCACCGGCGGGGGCCGAGCTGATCTGGGTGAGTACACCCCCAAGCTTTTAAAGAAATGACATCGGGAAAGAACAAAGGAGGAAGAAAGCATTGGCGGAACTGATTAGATTGGAGAACATTCGGAAATCCTACGGGGAGAACGAAGTCCTGAAAAACATTACCATTTCCATTCAGGAAAAAGAATTTGTCACGCTGCTGGGACCGTCCGGCTGCGGAAAGACCACGACGCTGCGGATTCTAGGGGGATTCGAAAACCCGGACAGCGGTCGGATTCTTTTTGACGGCAAGGATATCACCAACGTGCCGTCCAACCGGCGAAACCTGAATACGGTATTCCAGAACTACGCCCTCTTCCCGCACATGACCGTGGGAGACAACGTGGCCTTCGGTCTTCGGGTAAAAGGAATGAACGAATCGGACGTCAAGGAGAAGGTGCATTACGGCCTGAAGCTGGTGAACCTGGAGGGCTACGAGAACCGGAAGATCTCCCAGATGTCCGGCGGACAGCAGCAGCGGGTGGCCATGGCCCGGGCCATCGTAAATGAACCGAAGGTGCTTCTTCTGGACGAGCCGCTGGGAGCGCTGGACTTGAAGCTGAGACAGGAGATGCAGTACGAGCTAGTGCGGCTGAAGCACGAACTGGGCATCACCTTTATCTACGTAACCCACGACCAGGAAGAGGCGCTGACCATGTCGGATAAGGTCATTGTCATGAACAGCGGACGGATTCAGCAGGAAGGAACGCCGGAGGAAATCTACAACGAGCCGGAGAACGCATTCGTGGCGGATTTCATCGGAGACAGCAACATCCTTTCCGGAAAGATGGTTCGGAATCATCTGGTTCGAATCAACGGCGTGGATTTCCCGTGCATCGACGGCAGCGAAAACGGATTTGCCCCGGGACTGGATGTGGACGTGCTGATTCGGCCGGAGGATCTGGAAATCCATCCGGCGGGAAAGGGAATTCTGGACGCCAAGATTACCAGCAAGCTGTTCATCGGCATGCACTACGAGATGCTGGCGCAGGCGGATACGGAAGGAGATTTTGAGTGGCTCCTGCAGAACTACGATTCCTACGAAGTGGGAAGCACGGTAGGACTGTACGTTCGTCCGGAGAACATTCAGATTATGCATAAACCAAAGACACAGGAAGAGGAGGCGATTGAAATTGACATTTAGCAAGAAATGGTCGGCACCGTTCATCGTCTTTGTGATTGCCGGAACGGTCATTCCCATCCTCTCCATTGCCTACTACGGATTCACGGCCAGAGGCGGAGGAATTACTTTAGATAACATCACCGCCATGTTCAGCGCCAACCACATGGAGGCGCTGGGGCTGTCTCTGCTGCTGGCGCTGGTGAGCACGCTGGTGTGCCTGATCGTGGCATTCCCGATGGCGATTGTGCTTCGGGACAGCAAGTTCGGAAAACAGGGCTTTACGATTTTCGTGCTGATCCTGCCGATGTGGATGAACTTCCTGCTCCGGACCATGGCATGGCAGGTGCTGCTGGAACGAGCAGGGGTCATCAACGGAATCCTGCAGGCCCTTGGTCTGCCGAGACAGGAAATGATGAATACGCCGGGCGCGGTAGTGCTGGGCATGGTCTACGACTTCCTGCCTTTTATGATTCTGCCGATTTACAATGCGGTGATGAAAATCGACAGCCATCTGATTGAGGCCGCTTACGACCTGGGAGCTGGTAAAGCCTATATGTATCGCAAAGTGATTTTACCCCTGTGCGTGCCGGGCATCGTCAGCGGAATCACCATGGTATTTATTCCGGCCCTCACCACATTCGTTATTTCCAACATGTTGGGCGGCGGAAAGGTGAACCTGATCGGAAACATCATCGAGCAGGAGTTCACGGTGAACTCCAACTGGTACCTGGGTTCGGGACTGTCCCTGGTGATGATGGTGTTCATTATTATCAGCATGGTGCTGCTGGAGAAATTCGATAAAACCGGGGAGGGAACGTTCATATGAAGAAATTCTTTAGAAATCTGTACATTGTAATTATCATGCTGTTCCTGTATCTCCCGATACTGACGCTGATTGTGCTGTCGTTCAACGAGGCGAAGTCCATGTCGGTATTTACCCGGTTCAGCCTGAAGTGGTATGGGGAAATGTTCCACAGCAAGCTGATTCTGGGCGCGCTGGTGAACACCTTCTCCATCGCGCTGCTGGCGGCGCTGATTGCCACGATTATCGGAACCATGGCGGTCATCGGAATCGACGGGATGAAACAGAGCACCCAGACGGTGCTGATGGGGTGCAACAACATTCCGATGCTGAATGCGGACATCGTGACGGGAATCGCGCTGATGCTGTCCTTCCTGATGTTCGGAATCTCTCTGGGATACTGCACGATTCTTTTTTCCCACATCACGTTCTGCATTCCATACGTGATTCTGTCGGTGCGGCCGAGGATGAACAAGGCGACGGACACCCTGTTCGAAGCGGCGCTGGACCTGGGCGCTTCCCGGGGATACGCCTTCCGCAAAGTGGTGCTGCCGGAGCTTCTGCCGGGAATCGCATCGGGATTCCTGCTTTCTTTTACCATGTCCATCGATGATTTCATCATCACCCACTTTACCAGAGGGGCGGGCATCAACACCATCTCCACGCTGATCTACAGCGAGGTGAAAATCGGAATTCGTCCATCCCTGTACGCCTTATCCACCGTAATCTTCTTGATTGCGCTGGTGGTGCTGCTGGTGGTCAACTGGAACAATATTAAGAATGAAAGGACGGCTGCGTAGATGAAGAAAATCAAATGGGTGCTGGCGGCGGTGGCCGTGCTGGGAATGATGCTCTGCACCGGCTGCCGAAGCGGCGAGAACGGCGAGATCTACGTCTACAGCTACGGGGACTATTTCGACCAGGAGGCGATTGCGGACTTCGAGGATGAGACGGGAATCCGGGTCATCCAGGATACCTACGATACCGCAGAGGAAATGTATCCGGTCATCGAGAAGGGAACCGCGGATTACGACGTCATCATCACTTCCGACTACATGATTGAGAAGATGATTCACCACAAAATGCTCCTGGAGGTGGACAAGAAGAATCTCCCGGCCCTGAAGAACATCGATTCCCGCTACATGAAGAAGTCGGAATCCTTCGACCCGGGCAATAGATACTCCGTGCCGTACATGGTGGGCGTTTCTGGAATCATTTATAATAAGAAGATGGTGGGGGATGTAAAAATAGACTCTTGGGGGGACTTGTGGAATCCGAAGTTCAAGGACAGCATCGTGATGCCGGACAGCGTCCGGGACGACTTCATGATCGCCCTGCGTTTGCTGGGATATGACCAGAACACCTCCAACGAGAAGGAAATCAAGGCGGCAGCGGAATTGCTGAAGAAGCAGAAGCCGCTGGTGTACAAATACGCCAACGATTCCGCCCGGGATCTGCTGGCCGACGGCTCCGCAGCCATCGGCGTGGTGTGGAACGGCGAGTACATCTACACCAAGGACCTGAACCCGGATGTGGAATTCGTCATTCCGAAGGAAGGCACGGAATTCTTCGTGGATTCCTGGGCCATTCCGAAAACCTCCAAGAACAAGGCCAATGCGGAAAAGTTCATCAATTACATGTGCAAGGCCAAGGTGGCAAAAAAGAATTTCGATTACCTCTACTACACCACTCCGAACGAGGCGGCGATGAAGCTAATCGAAAAGAAGTACCGGAACGAGGAAGCCATCTTCCCGACGGATGAGACCCTGGACATGTGCGATACGCTGAAAACGCTGGATACGAAAACCACGGATTTGTACAGCAAGTACTGGAAAGAAGTGAAGGCGAAATAGAGATAATATATAGACCGTATTATAAAGGGACCGGCGGATGTGCCGGTTCCTTTTGCTATTCGGATTCAAAGAAAAAACAGAAAATACATAACTGTTCATCCTAACTACACAAACGAGAAAGTAGAATATAATACACTATATGGACAATCGATCTATGGAATAAGAATAGGAGGTCGAATCATGGACGAAAACCGGCTAAGAAACATAAAGACGTATGTGGTGGCCAACGAAATCGGATTCATCGTCTTGTGGATTCTTTCCTGGTATCTCTTCCGTTCAGATTACGGGGAGTACTTGATTTTTCACGGAGCAAAACCGTATACGCTGGATACTACGGGGGTATATTTTTACAGAATTATAGAACTCGTATGGGACGTGTCGGATGTGCCGCTCTTCGGAATTGTACTAATATATTTCACGCTTTGGAAGAAGAAAGATGTTCAAGGCACGTATCGCTTCGTCAGTTATATGTCCTTTGGCGTCAGCTTGTTTATGGTGGCGGTCATGGTGTTCAGCATATTTTTCTTCGATCCGACGTTCTACAATGCGGATTTGCAAGTAATTAAAAACAGCGCGGGCCAGGTGCTCACCTTTCCGAGGTTGCTGATTGCGCCGCTGGTGCTGGCCGGGGTGTTGATGCTGTTATCCGGGAATAATGTGAGGAAGATTATGCCGGAACGAAAGGCGGAGAAAAAACTGCGGGAACAGGGAAAATTATAAAGTGGCCTCTAATCCGGGCTGCTTTAAAGGAAACCGGAAGAAATTGACGACGGAACCTCGAAGAGGCGCGTTCCGTCGTCAATTTCCCCGCGGCCGCTTGGTAGATTAGAGTTCAATGCCGGGGGTGAGGGCGAGATAAGGCCTTGAAAGCAGGAAATTCGGGTTGGAAGAAGTGATTTTTTTCCATTGATTGGAATTTGAATTAGAACAAAAGTGTGAAGAAAGTATTAGATTGACGACAGACTTCCCCAGGGCGAGGGTCTGTCGTCAATTTTTTTAAAAACGAATGCATATTAGAGCATAAGGCATGAGGAGATGATTAGAATTGACGACGAAAGGTGGGGAGAAGGAGAGTTCGTCGTCAATTCTTTTCCTTTGGAAATAACAATGGTGAGAAGTGATGCATGGGACAGAAAAACGGGTGCTCATGCATTAACCCTGGAAATGGAGTTGATGCATGAGGCGGAAAAATGAGGGGGCATGCATCACTTCTCATCTGAACCCAGCCCGGCGGAGCCCCAAACCCAGCCCGGCGGAGCCCCAAACCTCGGGCGGACAGAGCAGAAAACCCGGCCCACCCCGGCCCGGCCAACCCAAAAAGCCGGCGGGTGCCGGCTTACTTTAGTGCCTTAATCAGTTCCCCCAGCACCGGCTCGAACTTCACACCGTACCAGTGGTCCGGGTCGTCCAGGGTGTTTTTGATGCAGGCCAGGGTATAATCCGCAGCGATTCGGGCGGACTCCGGGACGGTTTTGCCGTGCATGTACGCCCCCACAAAGGAAGAGGCGTACACGTCGCCGGTGCCGTGGCAGCCCCGGTCCAGCAGTTCGTGGCGGTAGTAGGTCTGTTTTCCCTGCTCCGAAACCAGGACGCCCGTGCTGTGGGCGTCGTAGCTCACGCCGGTGAGCACCACAGTGCCGGCGCCCAGCCGGTGAATCCCATCCACCAGGCCGCAGATGTACTCCTCATCGTATTCCTCCCGATACTCTGTGTCGGTTAGAAGCGAAGCCTCGGTAATGTTGGGCAGCACGATGTCTCCTTCTCCCACTAATTCTTTCATCTCCTGAACGAAATCCATATCGAAGACCGGATACAGTTCTCCCCGGTCGGCCATGGCGGGATCCACGATTTTTTTGCCGCCGGGCACCAGAAGATTTCGACAGATGTCTTTGACCATTTCAATCTGGCGGGCGCTTCCCAGGTAGCCGGTGTACACCGCCTGAAAACGGATGCCCTCCTGCTGCCAGTGGTGCTCGATGGCGGGAATGTCCTCCGTCAGATCCCGGAAGGTGAAATCCCGGAAGCCCACGGAGTGGGTGGACAGCACCGCCGAGGGGAGAATGGCCGTCTCCAGTCCGCAGGCGGAGAGGATGGGCAGCGCCACGGTAAGGGAGCACTGGCCCACGCAGGAAATGTCCTGTATTGTAAGAATTCTTTTGTAATCCATGGTTATTCCTCCTGATTGTCTAAACATCAGTATTGTACACTAATCACAGAAAAAACACAAAAAACTTCAATTTATTCGTTGACTATTTGGGAAGGTGAGAGTACACTATAGACAGTGATTAGCACTCCAGTATATTGAGTGCTAACAACGAAAAAGAAAGAAGGAGGCAGAACAATGGATTTAACAGAACGAAAACTGCGAATCCTTCAGGCAATTATTACGGATTACGTGCAGAACGCCGAACCGGTAGGCTCCCGTTCCATCGCGAAAAAATATGATTTTGGCGTGAGCCCGGCCACCATTCGGAATGAGATGGCGGACCTGGAAGAGATGGGCTATCTGACCCATCCCCACACATCGGCGGGACGAGTTCCTTCCGATAAGGCATATCGGCTCTACGTGAACAACATGATGCAGAAGACGGATTTGAGCCTTCAAGATAAGCAGACCATCAACGAACGGCTTCAAGTGAACCGAAACGAGTTCGATCGAACCATTCGCCACGCGGCAGAGCTTCTGTCCGATATCACGAAGCTGGCATCCTTTGCCATGACTCCGTCCACCCGGCAGGACACCCTGAAGTTCATCCGACTGCTTCCCATCGACGATGACAAAATCGTCCTGATGATTGTGGCAGACAGCGGAAAGGTGACCAACACCACCTTGCGCCTGAACGTGCCGTACACCAACGATGCCCTGGAGATTCTCAGCAAAACCATGACCTACCATTATAAAGGTCATACCATCGACGATGTGCTGAAGAATTCCATCATCGAAGATGTGGGCACCGACCTGGGTGCGTTGAGTTCCCTGGCGGGAGATGTGATGCCCAACTTCATGCGAACTTTGGAGGATATGCTGAACGTCAACCTGTACATGGAAGGCCTCACCAACATATTCAACATTCCGGAATACAGCGACATGGATCGGGCCAAATCCTTCCTGGAGCTGGTGAGCCGGAAGGAGGAATTCACCCGGGACATTCTGAACCGGGACAACGGCGTAATCGTCACCATCGGCAACGAGAATCCGGAACAGGCCATGAAGAACAGCTCCGTGATTACCGCCACCTACCACGTGGATGGCAAGCTGGTGGGCAAAATCGGCGTTATCGGGCCGACCCGTATGAACTACAGCGAGGTCACCTCGATTATGGAATATTTGACAAACAACCTCAGCCAATCGTTTATGCTGAGCAATGGAAAGGATGAGAAAGAGGATGAGTGAAGAGCAGAAAAAAGAAGCCCAGACTCCGGAAGATGAAGTAAAAAAAGAAGCCGGTTCGGCGGAGGCGACCGAGACTCCGGAAGAGGATAACGCACCGGAGGCGGAAAAGACCGAGGAAAAGTCGGAAGAGAAAACCGAAGAAAAAGCCGATGACGGAAATGAGAAATACGTCCGCCTGATGGCCGAGTTCCAGAACTACAAGAAACGGGTAGCGAAGGAAAAGAACGACATTCGGGAATACGCCACCGAGAAGCTGGTGATGGAACTGCTTCCGGTTCTGGATAATTTTGAAAGAGCCCTGGCGGCCAGCGCAGAGGATGACCCTGCCGGATACGCCAAGGGAATGGAACTTATTTTTACCCAAATGGTAACGGAGCTTCAGAAATCCGGTCTGGCGGAAGTGGAAGCGGAAGGTCAGGATTTTGACCCGACGAAACACAATGCGGTAATGACCGAAGAGAACGAAGAGCTGGAAAGCGGCAAAGTAAGTAAGGTCCTGCAGAAGGGCTACGCTTTGAACGATAAAGTAATCAGACCGTCTATGGTCGCAGTAACAAAGTAATTTCAAGGAAGGAAAGGTAATAGAAATGAGCAAAGTAATTGGAATTGATTTGGGAACAACAAACAGCTGTGTCGCTGTACTGGAAGGTGGAGAACCGACCGTAATCGCTAACGCAGAGGGCGCAAGAACCACCCCATCTGTAGTGGCATTCACAAAGAACGGTGAGAGACTGGTAGGTGAGACCGCAAAGAGACAGGCCATCACCAACCCGGACAGAACCATCGCATCCATTAAGAGACACATGGGTGAGAACTATCACGTAGAAATTGACGGAAAGCAGTACACACCGCAGGATATTTCCGCGATGATTCTGGCAAAGCTGAAGGCGGATGCGGAAAGCTATCTGGGCGAGAAGGTTACCGAAGCGGTAATCACCGTACCGGCATACTTCTCCGATGCACAGAAGCAGGCAACCAAGGATGCCGGTAAAATTGCCGGATTGGATGTAAAGAGAATTATCAACGAGCCGACCGCAGCTTCCCTGGCATACGGTCTGGACAAGGCAGAGGGATCCCACAAGATTCTGGTATACGACCTGGGCGGCGGTACATTCGATGTATCCGTACTGGAGCTGGGCGACGGCGTTTTCGAAGTACTGGCAACCAACGGTGATACTCACCTGGGCGGCGATGACTTCGATAACAAGATCATGGACTTCCTGGCAGACTCCTTCCAGAAGGAGCACGGCGTAGACCTGAGACAGGACAACATGGCACTGCAGAGACTGAAGGAAGCCGCAGAGAAAGCAAAGAAGGAACTGTCCAGCGCACAGACCACAAAGATCAACCTGCCGTTCATCACCGTAACCGCGGATGGTCCGCTGCATTTGGATATGGACCTGACCAGAGCGAGATTCGATCAGCTCACTTCCGATCTGGTAGAAAGATCCATCGAGCCGATGAACAAGGCAATGAGAGATGCCGGCGTTACTTCCGCAGATCTGGACAAGGTTATCCTGGTCGGTGGTTCGACTCGTATCCCGGCAGTACAGGCTGCGGTACAGAGAGTAACCGGCAAGGAACCGTTCAAGGGCATCAACCCGGATGAGTGCGTTGCAGTCGGTGCATCCATTCAGGCCGGCGTGCTGACCGGTGAGGTCAATGACGTACTGCTGCTGGATGTCACTCCGCTGAGCCTGTCCATCGAGACACTGGGCGGAATCGCTACCAAGCTGATTGAGAGAAACACCACGATTCCGACAAAGAAGAGTCAGATTTTCTCCACCGCAGCAGACAACCAGACCACAGTAGACATTCACGTACTGCAGGGTGAAAGAGAGATGGCTTCCGACAACATCACACTGGGAAGATTCCAGCTGTCCGGCATTGCACCGGCTCCTCGTGGAATTCCGCAGATTGAGGTTACTTTCGATATCGATGCCAACGGTATCGTTAACGTAAGCGCAAAGGATCTGGGCACCGGTAAGGAACAGAAGATTACCATCACTTCCTCCACCAAGCTGTCCGAGGATGAGATTAACGAGAAGATCAAGGAAGCGGAGAGATTCGCCGAAGAAGATAAGAAGCACAAGGAAGAAATCGAGACCAAGAACCAGGCAGAGGGCATGATTTTCGAAGTCGAAAAGCAGATGAACGAGCTGGGCGACAAGGTAAACGATTCTGAGAAGACCGCAGTGGAAAATGCGAAGAAGGATCTGCAGGAAGCGCTGAACAACAACGCATCCACCGAAGACCTGAAGAGCAAAATGGAAGCGCTGACCAACGCATTCTATCCAATCTCCACCAGAATCTATCAGGAAGCACAGGCTGCACAGGGTGCCGCAGGTCAGGCAGGACCGGACATGGGCGCACAGCAGGCAGCGGGAGATCAGAACTCCGGTGCGGCGCACAACGGAAACACAGTAGACGCAGACTACGAAGTAGTTGACGACGATAAATAATCTGTGTATTATAGAAAAGCTGCCGGCGTACTGCCGGCAGCTGTCATTTCATGATAATGACAAATGAAATAGATATATTTTGGAAAGGAACGAAAGATGGCTGAAAAAAGAGATTATTACGAAGTGCTTGGACTTCAAAAGGGCGCATCGGATGATGAAATCAAGAAGGCATTCCGTAAGATGGCCATGAAGTATCATCCGGACCGGAATCCCGACAACAAAGAGGCAGAAGAGAGGTTCAAAGAAGTGAATGAAGCCTATGCCGTTCTGTCGGATCCGGATAAAAAGAGCAAATACGATCGGTTCGGCCATGCCGGAGTGGATCCAAATGCCGGCTTCGGCGGCGGCGCCGGTGGATTCGACGGTTTTGGCGGCTTCGATTTCAGTGATATATTCGATATGTTCGGCGGTGGCGGCGGTTTTGGCGGCTTCGGCGGCGGCCGGCGTTCCGCGCGGCGTAACAGTCCGATGAAGGGCCGGGATCTGCAGCAGGAGATTACCATTGATTTTACCGAGGCAGTCTTCGGCTGTGAGAAGGAAGTGGAACTGACCAAGATGGTACAGTGCAAGACCTGTAACGGGGAAGGTACCGCACCGGGAACCTCCAAGCACACCTGCGATGCCTGTGGCGGAACCGGTCAGGTGACCCAGGTATCCAATACGCCGTTCGGTCGAATTCAGAACGTGACCACCTGCTCCAAGTGTGGCGGAACCGGTCAGGTTATCGATACGCCGTGTCCGGATTGCCACGGTGCCGGCGCAGTTCGGAAGAAGGTCAAGATTAAGATTAATATTCCGGCGGGCGTGGACAACGACAGCGTAATCCCGATTCGGGGTCAGGGCGAGCCGGGAACCAACGGCGGACCGAACGGAGACCTGTACATTGTATTGAATGTACGTCCTCACAGTACCTATAAGAGAAGAGGCGACGACCTGTATCTGGACCTGCCGATTTCCTTCGATCAGGCAGCGCTGGGCGCAAAGGTGAGCGTGCCGGGCTTCAACGAGACCTACAGCTACACCATTCCGGCGGGAACCCAGACCGGATCCAATTTCCGCCTGAAGGGCAAGGGCGTGAAGAACCCTCGCACCGGACGGTACGGAGACCTGTTCGTGAAGGTCATCGTGGAGGTGCCGACAAAACTCAGCTCCAAGGAGAAGAAGGCCATTCAGAAGATGGCGGGCGAATTGTCCGAGAAAGCCTATCCGAAGAAGAGCAAATTCTCCAAGCTGAAATTCTAAATCGCAAATATCGCACAATACATACTGGCAATAGAAAATCCATCGCTGTGCAAGCGGTGGATTTTCTGCCTTTTTTATCTCAAAGGGGTGCTCTTTGGAGTATTGCGGAAAGCCGGGAAGTATAATATAATTTTTGAAAACGACGATACGTGTGGTTATGGAAGGAGGATATATATGAGTATGAAGAAGAAATTGGCACTGGTCCTTTCCCTGCTTCTGACAGTGCTGGTATTTGCCGGCTGCGGAAACAAGGAAGAAGCGAAGGTCAAAGAGGCGGCAGACGGGTTTATGCAGAGCCTGGAGAGCGGGGTATTCTCCAATGCGGGAAAGCACTGTACGGAAGACGTGGAGAAGGAATTGGGGCTCTCGGATCTGGAGAACCTGTCTAAGGTGTTCTACACATCCAGCGGCCTGTCCAAGAATGATCTGGGAGATAAAGCTGCCAAGAGCATCGATGATTTCACCGAGAAGATGCAGGATAACTTCATTACGAAGTATGAAATCGGCGAGGTAGAACTAAAGGATGACGAGGCGACGGTTTCGGTGAAGACCACCCACGGTTACAATCCGTACAAGCTGGACGACATCAATGTGGACAGCGAGGTGAACAAGATTGCCAACAAGTACATGGAGAAGCACATGGATGAGCTGACGAACCTCTATGTATCCAAGGGTCAGAAGGCATTGATGAAAAAGGTGTATGCCGATATAATTCCGGAAATGCTGGATGCGTTCTCCAAGAAGGTGGACGAAACCGGCGAGCTGAAGCAGGAAATCCAGCTGAAGCTGAAAAAACAAGATGACGATTCCTGGAAGATTGTCGGTGCATACGCTTCCGGCGAAGACTCCTCGGAAAAGAAGGAGAAATAGGGAAATCGCAGATTTTCAAAAAAATCCGTTGCAAAACTTGCGACGGATTTTTTTTACTGTACAATAAACTGACAGTTTGCCTTGACGTATTGAAGAACAAGGAATATATAACTTTAAAGGGGAAAAAATGAATAAGAAGTATTTAAAAAGTCTGCTGTCGTTCATCCTGACGATTGGATTGACAGTACCGGCCGTTGCATTGGGGAATAGCACGGCCGTCTTTGGTGCGGAAAGCGGATCGGATTCTGAGGAATCGGTGACCATTTCTTTCGAGAATGGGATTCACTCCGTGGCAAATTCGGCAGATGGCAATCGAAAGATGGTGGTATACTGCATGAACAACCAGATGCTCTGGCCGCACGACACTGACAGCCTGGGAGATGTTTCGGTACCGAAATATCTGAATGGTTATTTGAAAGCATCGGATTTCGACAGTGAGGAGAAATACGAGGAGTGTATGGATCGCTTGGAAAGCGTCCTTTACGCCGGATATCCGTATAACGGGGAATCCATGTACGAAATCGTGGCCGATTCTAAGGACTACATTCCGACGGACGCGCAGTTCGATGCGATGCTGGTGCCTTCTGCGGATGTACTAAAGGCATTCCCGGAACTGAAGGGGCACACTTTCACACTGGCCTCGCTGAAAGACAAGAATGGAGCGAATTACAAAGCGCTGGTGAAGTTTAACCAGGAAGTAATCAAAATGGTCATCGGCGGAACTGAGCCGGAAAAGGAAACCGGAAAGGCCATCCAACAGAAGCCATTCTTCAAGGCCGCCAATTCCGTGGTGTCCTGTTCGGATTATGGATTCACGGCGACGGAATATTATTCCAAAATAATCGGCGGCACGGATTTCGTTACAGAAGAGCAGGCGGTGGAAGGAACGCAGTATGCGGTGTGGCTGACGCTGCACGACTATGGCATTGAAGGCAATGACCTAACGGATTCCACCACAAATGCACTGGGAAATGTGCTGTACGAGCACGCGAAGACCGACAAAGTGCTGAAGGCGGAACCGAAGTCTTCCAACATTTCCTTTGAGGGAGATACGACATTCCGGAAAGACGAAACCTCCGGAAAGTGGGAGACCGGTTGGATAAAGCTTACCGAAGCGGAAGACTATGACGGGGAGTATTCCCTTCAGATTCCAACGGGAATGACACTGGAGAAGAATGACAAAGATACGGAGACGACGATTCGGAACGGCGAGGAATTCCGACTGGTTTCCGATGAGAAGCCTTCCGAAAATGCTTCGATTATCGCATCCGCAAAGGTTCAATGGCTGCAGGAGATGAAGCAGTATCGTCCGGCGCAGGAAGTGACGGTGAACGGAAAGAAGTTCCAGCGAATGATCGGTGCGATGGTAGAAACCGCATCGCTGCAGGCAACCCTGTCCTATTCGGTAAAAGAAGAGGAAAAGGTGCCTCCAACGGATTCGGCCGGTCCGACCGACCCAGGCGATTCGAGCAATCCGGGCGATTCGAGCGACCCGGGTACTACGGAGAAACCGGGCGATTCCGCGGATCAAAACAATCCGGAAAACCCATCGAATCCGACCGAAACCGAAAACAACGGCAGCAAGGAATCGAAGAAAACAACGGCGGCAAAGAAAACCACCATTGCAACCGGAGACGATTTCAATCCGGTGCTGTACGGCGGGGTAGCTCTTCTGGCAATCGCCGGCCTGTTCGGCATCGTTCGGTACAGAAAAAAGAACTAAAACTTAAATGACTGCATTCAAAAAGGCTTGCTCCAAGACGTCGGAGCAAGCCTTTTTTTTACTTAGTCGTTTTCGATAATGAACCGATATCCGTCGGAATTTTTCTTCAACTTGCATTCCACCTCGCCCATATCGTAGGAGGTGCGGCCATCCTCACGGAAGGAAGAGAACATATCCTTCACCTCTTCGTAGGTGAGCTCCGGATCCATGGCGATAATCAAATCCCGAACCACCACATCCAGGTTTTCATCTTCCAGATCCTTCGCCTGAACCGCCACCTGCAGGTCATCGTCCTTGGTGGTGAAAGTGACGGTGAGATCCGTTACCTTGCAGCTGGCGGAACCGTCCTCCTGCGTCAGGTCGTCGGACTGAATCGGGTTCTCCGCATCCATATTGTACTGGTTCAGATAGGACTCCAGCATATCGTTATCCAAATCGGTCACCGCTTGCTTCTGGGCACCGGGATCCTCTTCTTCTTTGGAGCTTCCGCAGGCGGTCACAGACAGGGTCAGTGCTGCCAGGAGCAGCATGATCAATAATTTCTTTTTCATCTTCAGGGTTCCTTTCTTTTCTAGAATTCAATATCCAATTCCACCGGGCAGTGATCGCTGCCGGTGATATCCGTCAAAATCTTCGAGTCCCGAATCCGGTCCTGCAGGGAATTGGAAACGATAAAATAATCAATCCGCCATCCGGCGTTATTCTTCCGGGCGTTGAACCGGTAGGACCACCAGGAGTAAATTCCGGTACGGTCGGGATAGAAATACCGGAAGGTGTCGGTGAACCCGGCATTCAGAAGCTCCGTCATTTTACCCCGTTCCTGATCCGAGAAGCCCGCGTTGCCCCGGTTGGATTTCGGATTCTTCAGGTCAATCTCCTCGTGAGCCACGTTCAGATCCCCGCAGTAGATGACCGGGTGCGTCCGATTCAGTTCCAAAAGGTAATTTCGAAGGTCGTCTTCGAACTCCATGCGGTAGTCGATGCGCTTCAGCTCACTCTGAGCGTTGGGCACGTAGCAGCACACCAGGTAGAAGTCCGGGTATTCCAGGGTGATGAGGCGCCCTTCGTCGTCGTGCTTGCCTTGCATGCCGTAGTGCACGGAGAGGGGTTCCCCCAGGGCCTTACGGGCAAAAATAGCGGTGCCGGAGTAGCCCTTCTTTTCCGCGCTGTTGTAATATTCGTAATAATCTTCCGGGTGGAAGTCCGCCTGTCCCGGCTGCATTTTGGTTTCCTGCAGGCAGACGAAATCCCCGTCCGCCTCCCGGAAAAACTCCGAGAAGCCCTTGCTCAGGCAAGCCCGAAAGCCGTTCACATTCCAAGAAATCAGTTTCATTCATCCTCCTTTCCGTCTTACAGAAGCGTCTTAATTCGGAAACCGGTGGAAATGCGGTCTTTGTATTTGCCGATTCCCGTCACGATGGCATAGCCGGTTCCCGCCGACGCGTTCTTTACGTAACCCACCTGATAATCCGTTCCTTCACGAAGGGGTGTGTTTCCGTCCTTCACAATCAGTTTCGGCTGAATCGGCTTTCCGATGTAATAGAAGCTGTGTTTTTCCAGTTGCACCGTGCAGTCCCGGATGGAGCGCGCGCCGGCCGCTCGTCGGCCCCGCGTGGCTTCCCCATTCGGCCCAAAATACCAGAAGTTCCGGTCCACGGTGCCGGAAATTCCGTGCACCTTCTCCTCAAAGGACGCCTGCCAGAATGTATAATTATGGGGATAATCCGTGGAGGAATTGTAGTGAGCCAGCCATACCCGGGCGAAGCCGGCGACTTTCTTCGAGTTCACCTTGTGCATCAGCAGGTTGTAGTTGGAGTATACGGAAGGCTCGTATCCGGCCTCTCGAACGACCTCGCAGAAAGCTTCCGCAATCTCGGTTCCCTTTGCCGCCTTATATTTCTTGCCGTTCATAAATTTCTCCAGCCGCCCCTTCGGGTACAGCTCGTAGTCCATCACCAGAGGCAAATCAATCTGATACCCGTCCGCCGCGTTCACCAGTTTCCGGGCCTCCTCCCGGGCTTCCTTCTTCGTGGTGGCTTGCGAGTAAAAATAAATGCCCACCATGAGTCCGGCTTTCCGGGCGCCCTGAATGTTTTCTTTGAATTCCGAATCGGCATGGAGCTTTCCTTTGGAGGAATCCCGGTAGCCTGCACGGATAAATACGAAATCCACGCCGCTTCTTTTTACCTGATTCCAATTATGGGATGCGCCGTCGCCCTGAGCGTAGGACACGTCGATGCCGTCGATAATCAGAGCGTTGTCGAATTTTGCCGCGTGGGTGTATTTTTTCGAACCGATTTGGGTCGGGTGAGAGTAGAGGTGCAGCCCGGTCACCCCGGCAATCAGAAGAACCCCGATGGCGATGAGGGCGAGCTGCCACTTTTGAAATTTCCGGTTATTTTTGCGGGAAGTTCGGCGGCGGGTTTTCTTCCGGGGGGACTTCCGCTTCATGTGCTTTTGTGTATTTTTTTTCTTTGCTGTCATAGATAGATATCCTTTCACTCTGCAAGAAAACAGAGCATTTATATTATAACACACTGAAGTTTTTTGAATGTGAAACATTTGTTAATAGTGAAACTATATGTTATAATCGGGTTACAACATGGGACTAAGTTTTTTCTTGTTGAAAGGAGAAGATCAAAATGGTTAATCAAAAGTATTATGGACTGGGAACAGCACCTTCCGGAATCAGAGCGCTCTTCGCTTATGGTCTGGAGCAGGCAAAGATCGTAGGACCGGAGAATGTATTCGACTACTCCCTGGGCAACCCGAGCATTCCTGCTCCGGCAAAGGTTAACGAGGCCATCGCTGACCTGGCACAGAACTATGACTCCATCAAGCTGCACGGATACTCCGTTGCTGCAGGTCACGAAGATGTAAGACAGGCTATCGCAGACAACCTGAACGAGAGATTCGATGTAAATGCAAAGGCTTCCGAGCTGTTCATGACTTGTGGATGCGCTCCGGCACTGGTTTCCGTAGCAAAGGCTCTGACCACTTCCACAGACGATGAGTTCATCGCAATTGCTCCGTTCTTCCCGGAATATCACGTATTCTTCACTTGCGACGGCGCACAGCTGAAGGTTGTTCCGGCAGACACCGAGCATTTCCAGATTAACTTTGCAGAGCTGGAGAAGATAATCACAAAGAACACCAAGGCGGTTATCGTGAACTCCCCGAATAACCCATCCGGCGTTGTATATACTGAAGAGACCCTGACAAAGATGGCAGCTCTGCTGACCGAGAAGGGTAAGGAATTCGGACACCCGATTTACATCATCGCAGATGAACCGTACCGTGAACTGGTATACGGAGATGTAAAGGTTCCGTTCATCCCAACAATCTATGACAACACCATCGTATGCTACTCTTGGTCCAAGTCTCTGTCCCTGCCGGGCGAGCGTATCGGATACGTTTTCGTTGGCGAGAAGTGTGAGATGTGGGACGAGGTATTCAACTCCATCGTTGGTGCCGCTCGTGAGATCGGTTCCGTTTGCCCTCCAACCCTGATTCAGAAGGTTATCGGACGCTGCGTTGGCGAGATGCCGAACCTGGAAGCATATGACGAGAACAGACAGCTGCTGTTCAACTCCCTCTCCGAGATGGGATATGAAATGGCAAAACCGGACGGCGCATTCTACATGTTCGTAAAAGCACCGAACGGCGATGCAGTTGCATTCTCCGAGAAGGCAAAGCTGGAGCACAACCTGCTGGTTGTTCCTGGAGACGGATTCGAGTGCCCGGGATACTTCAGACTGTCCTACTGCGTATCCAACGACATGATCAAGAGATCCCTGCCGGCATTCAAGGCAATGATCGAATCTTACAAATAAGATTACATCATCAAATTAGATGCAAAAACTCCTGCAGATTTCTGCAGGAGTTTTTTATGGAGTGCGGCGTCCGGCGCCGGGCACCGGGTTTGCGCATCAAAACGGAGAACAAAGGGTTTGCGGGGAGCCGAGCGCAAACCGCGCCGGAAGGATGTGCGGCGAAGAAATTGTTAATTAAAAAAAGCCGCCGCCTTCTGTTAGTGAGTGGGGAAAGCGGCGACGGCTTATGCGCAACATTCAATTTTGGGTGCCCCGGAAAACTGTGGCCGGGGCGAATGTTTTTTTTATGGGGTATTAAGCGATGACCTTTTTGAGGCGGCCGGCTACCAGATATGCCAGGACCATTTTCATCGCATCGCCCGGAAGGAACGGAACAACGCATGCCATCAGCGCGGTCTGGATGTTGCTTCCGGCCTGGAAAATAAACCATGCACTTCCCAGGGCGTAAAGAACGACTTCGCCGATTACGGTGAACAGGATGTAGTTCCGAACCGGATGTTCAGATTCTTTTGCGGCGAGTCCGGCGAAGAAAGCCAGAGCGATGTAGCCGATCAGGAAGCCGCCGGTCGGGCCGAAGACGATTCCCATACCGCCGGTGAAGCTGTGGAATACCGGAACGCCGATGGCGCCCAGTGCCAGGAATACCAGCATGGCGATGGCGCCGTCCCGGGAACCCAGCATGAGGCCGGCCAGAATTACGGCGAAGGTGGCCAGGTTAATCGGAACGGATGTGCCCGGAATCGGAATGGAAATCCAGGAACATACGGCAGTGACGGCGATGAACAGTGCGGACCGGGTCAGCACCTGTGTGCGGGTAATGGTGTTATACATAATAATCTCCTTTTTCATTGTATCCCATGCAAATTGTGTCAACTTGTTTCGAGCGTTGTCAACTTGTTTGCTGTAAAAGTTGACAGATGGAATGATACAACATAATTGCGCGCTTGTCAACCTTAGAATTAGAAAAGGTGACGGTGGCCGCGGGCCGAAAAGGGTCGGAGACTTGGTGCAAAGGGGACGGAAGAACAAGGGCTTGCGGGGATTCGTGCACCAAGTCCGCGGCGGGCGCGGGCCGAAAATGTCCGGAGACTTGGTGCAAAGGGGACGGAAGAATAAGGGTTTGAAGGGATCCGTGCACCAAGTCCGCGGCGGGCGCGAGCCGAAAATGTCCGGAGACTTGGTGCAAAGGGGACGGAAGAACAAGGGTTTGCGGGGATCTGTGCACCAAGTCCGTGGCGGCCGTGTGCCGAAAATATCCGGAGACTTGGTGCAAAGTGGACGGAAGAACAAGGGTTTGCGGGGATTCGTGCACCAAGTCCGCGGCGGCCGCGGGCCCGGCCCCGCCAAAAAAAGACAATAAAAAATGGAACGATGGTGAGACAAGTCCATCGTTCCGGCGCACTTAACTGGTACGCAATGTGGGGACGGGTGAGAATTAGTTCTGTGCTTTCAGAGCGTTCAGTCTTGCAGCCATTCTGCTGACTTTTCTGGAAGCGGTCTTCTTGTGGATTGTGTTCTTGGAAGCAGCCTGCATCAGCTCTTTCTCCAGAACAACAAATGCCTTGGTTGCGTCATCAACGTTACCTGCAGCGAGAGCCTTCAGGTAGTTCTTTTCAGCCTGCTTCATGTGACCCTTGATACGAGCGTTGCGAGCAGTCTTCTTGTCGATAACTCTAATTCTTTTCTTTGCGGATTTAATGTTTGCCATTTTGTTTACCCCACTTTTCTCTAAAATAGTATTAATTCGCAACGCTCATTATATATTAGGAATGGCGAAGTTTCAAGGATTTTTTGCAATCCGGGGAAATATTTTTTTGTATCATTTTCAGGGCAAATTGCGTATAATATAATATGAATAAATATAGACGTTATCGGAGGAAAAATGGATTATCTGAAGAATATAAGAAATTTCAGTATTATTGCTCATATCGACCATGGCAAGTCCACTTTGGCGGACCGGCTGATTGAGAAGACGGGACTGGTGCAGTCCCGGGATATGAAGGAACAGTATCTGGACAACATGGATATTGAACGGGAGCGGGGAATCACCATCAAACTGCAGACCACCCGCCTCCACTACAAGGCCGGGGATGGAGAAGAGTACATCCTGAACCTGATCGACACACCGGGACACGTGGACTTCAACTACGAGGTGTCCCGCTCTTTGGCTGCCTGCGACGGTGCCGTGCTGGTGGTGGATGCCACCCAGGGCGTGGAAGCGCAGACTTTGGGAAATGTCTACCTGGCCCTGGACGAGGACCTGGAGATTCTGCCGGTGCTGAACAAAATGGATCTGGACAGCGCCCGCCCGGATGAAGCCAAGGAAGAAATCGAAGATATTATCGGAATCGACGCGGAGGATGCGCCGCTGATCTCGGCAAAGACCGGCATGGGCATCGACGACATGCTGGAGAAGCTGGTTCAGGTAATTCCGCCGCCACAGGGAGATCCGAACGGCCGCCTGAAAGGCCTCATCTTCGACTCCTATTACGACAGCTACAAGGGCGTGGTCATCTACACCCGCATTTTTGACGGCTCGGTAAAAAAAGGAGATTTCATTCAGCTCATGAATACCGGCAAGAGCTACGAGGTAACGGAAGTAGGCTATTGCATTCCGGGCATGGTTCCGTCCAAAGAGCTGAAGGCCGGTGAAGTAGGATACGTGTGCGCCAGCATCAAGCGGGTGGCGGACGCCCGGGTGGGCGATACCATCACCCACACCGACAAGCCGACGGACAAGCCGCTGAAGGGATACAAGAAAGCCCAGTCCATGGTGTACTGCGGCGTGTACCCGGCAGAAGGCGAGAAATACGAGAATATCAAAGATGCTCTGGAGAAACTTCAGGTAAACGATGCGGCGTTCCAGTTTGAACCGGAGAACTCCGCTGCACTGGGCTTCGGCTACCGCTGCGGTTTCCTGGGCCTCCTGCACATGGATGTCATCGTGGAGCGGCTGGAACGGGAATTCGGCCTGGACGTCATCACCACCTTGCCTAGCGTAATCTACAAGGTCATCATGGCCGACGGCACGGAACGGATGATTCAGAATCCGACCAACCTGCCGGATCCGGCGGAAATCAGCCGCATCGAGGAGCCAATCGTAAAAGCAGAAATCATGACGCCGAAGGATTACGTGGGCAGCATCATGACCCTGTGCCAGAGTCGCCGGGGCAACATGACCCACATGGAATACCTGACGGAGACCCGCGTGCTCCTCACCTACGATATTCCGCTGAACGAAGTCATCTACGATTTCTTTGACGCACTGAAATCCCGTACCCGGGGCTACGCCTCCTTGGATTACGAATTCCAGGAATACCGCCCGGCGAAGCTGGTGAAGCTGGACATCCTTCTGAACAAGGAAGTCATCGATGCCTTCAGCTCCATCGTGCCGGAAGAGGAAGCTTACGCTAAAGGCCGGAACATCTGCGCAAAACTGAAGAAAATCATTCCGATGCACCAGTTCGAGGTGCCGATTCAGGCTGCCGTGGGCCGCAAAATCATCGCCCGAGAGACGGTACGCGCCTACCGGAAGGACGTTATCGCCAAGTGCTACGGCGGCGATATCTCCCGGAAGAAGAAGCTGCTGGAGAAGCAGAAAGAAGGAAAGAAGCGGATGCGCCAGTTCGGTACCGTGGAAGTGCCGCAGGAAGCGTTTACGGAGGTGCTCAAGTTTGACGACACCGAATAAGGCGGGAATTTACATCCATATTCCCTTCTGCGTAAAAAAATGCAACTACTGTGCATTCCTGTCCGGCCCGGCAGGGCCTGAGGTTCGGCAGGAGTATGTGAATCATCTGATAGAAGAAATCCGTCTTCGGAGCCGAGAGGTTCCGGAGGCGGATACCATCTATTTTGGCGGAGGGACGCCGTCCCTCCTGACGCCGGAACAGATCGGACATATTCTGGAAGAAGTTCGAAAAGCCTTTCGGATTACGGAAGGTGCGGAAGTGACCCTGGAAGCCAACCCGGGAACCTTAACGGAAGAAAGTCTGGCAGGATATGGGAACGCCGGTATCAATCGGCTTTCCATGGGAGTTCAGAGCATGGATGACCGGCGGCTCCGGTATTTGGGGCGGATTCATACGGCGGAAGAGGTTCGCCGGGATGTGAAAATGGCCCGGGAAGCCGGATTTCATAACATCAACTTGGATCTTATTTTTGCCATACCGGGAACCGATGTCTCCGATGCCATGGAGGATCTGGAAGCCATCGCCGCTCTGGAACCGGAACACATTTCCTTCTACAGCCTGCAGTTGGAGGAGGGAACATCCTTTTTCCGAGATTTCGAAGCGGGAAAACTTCGGGAAGTGCCGGACGAAACGGATCGGAAGATGTATCACCGGGGGATTCAGGTTCTTCGGGAGAAGGGTTACAGACATTACGAGATTTCCAATTTCGCTCGGCCGGGCTATGAGTCTCGGCACAACTCCAAGTACTGGAACATGGCGGAGTACGTGGGTCTGGGACTGGGGGCTTCTTCTTATACGGGACACCGGCGGATGGTGAACGAGACGGATTTGAAGGCCTACTCGGAAATGCTGGACCGGGGCGAACTTGCTTTTATGGAAGTGCACGAAAACTCGGAAGGGGACGATATGTCGGAGGCTGTTTTTACCGGATTGCGGCGAGAAGAGGGCGTTCGATACCGGGACATTCTGGGAAGCGAGGAGGCTTTCTGGGAATATTTTCGAGAGGCGCTGCCGGAAGCGAGGGAGTACGAGGCCGGCGGGTTTCTGGAGATGACCGACGAGGGATTGAGACTGACGGAGCGGGGAATCGATATCAGCAACGGAATCATGGCGCTGTTCGTGTGACGTCGGGTTCCGGGAAAGTGTGAGGTGAAAGATGAAGAAATACATCATGGCGATGGACGAGGGGACGACCAGTGCCCGTTGCGTGATTTACGATAAGCAGGGCAACACCATCAGTTCGGCGCAGCGGGAGTTTCCCCAGTATTTTCCGAAAGAGGGCTGGGTGGAGCACGATGCCACGGAGATCTGGGCAACGCAGATTTCGGTAGCCCAGGAGGCAATGCTGAAGCACAATCTGAATTATCGGGATATTGTGGCTTTGGGAATTACCAACCAGCGGGAGACCACGGTGGTGTGGGACAAGGTTACCGGGAAGCCGATTTACAACGCCATCGTGTGGCAGTGCCGGCGAACCTCGGATTATGCGGAGGCACTGAAGAAACAGGGACACGAGGAGATGATTCGCCGCAAAACCGGCCTGATTATCGATGCCTATTTCAGCGGGACGAAGATTAAGTGGATTCTGGACCACGTGGATGGCGCTCGGGAACGGGCGGAGCGAGGAGAACTGCTCTTCGGAACCATCGAGAGTTGGCTGATCTGGAAAATGACCGGCGGCGAGGTGCATGTGACGGACTATTCCAACGCCTCCCGCACCATGCTCTTTGATATCCACCGTCTGTGCTGGGATGCGGAGCTGTGCGAGCTGTTGGGCGTCCCTATGTCTATTCTGCCCCTGCCTGTGTCCAATAGTCAGGTGTACGGCCTGGTGAAAAAGGGCATTCCCGGTTTGGAGAAGCTGGCGGGCACGCCGGTGTGCGGCGCGGCGGGGG